>ERZ773197.86-NODE-86-length-72098-cov-7.702455_pt1 | contig 72098 bp, 85 predicted proteins | sample MGYA00580999_ERZ773197 | MGnify/ENA primary metagenome ERZ773197 (study PRJEB29015, sample SAMEA2738166) | human oral metagenome | biome: human oral; feature: human-associated habitat; material: saliva | place: China | collected 2185 ...
GTAAACCACAAAAGTCATCAACTAAAACTTGACATTTAATATTTTTTACATATAACTTTTTTATTTATTTTTTACCAACTACAATCATGAACTTGAAAAATACCATCAACTCTACCAAAGAAACTCTCAAAAAACAAGCTAAAAACCTCGCCCTCTCGACAGCTATCATCACCTCACTCACAGCCTGCGGACCATCAGACAAAAAAGCCGAAACAACTACACCTACAGACAGCACAAAAACTGAGGTAGTAGCTAAAGATAGTGTCAAAAAAGTAAACAATTCTATAGAAAAAGATACTAAAGAGAAAGGAATCAACTCAATGGAAAATCTCGATGACGAAACTTTAGCAATACTTGATCAGTTAGATGCAAATCACGAAGAAGAACAAAAAAAATTAGAAGAAGAAAAATTAGAAGAAAAAACACCACGAGAAAAGCTAGAAATTTCAAAAGAAACATATGAAATGGGATTATGAGAAATCAAAAAAAGAGAAGCAACACTAGAATTATTATACAACGACAAGAGTCTCCGAAATTCTAAAGAAGGTCTAGATATTATAAAAAGAGCTATTGACAATTACCACAAAACAAGAAAACTTATTGACAGACCAATATCTCTTAAAGCTCAAAAAATTATCAATGCTTACAATGAACAAAAACATCAATTTGACAACTAATATCTTCTAACCAAAAATAAAGATGACATCAATAGAAAACAAATCTACAAAAGAGCAACTCAGCAAAAAAACAGAATCAAAAGACCAACAAAATGCTCGCTTAATACAAGAAGTTACTCAGAGAGCTTTTAAGGAATTTTCTATTGATGAAAAAACAAGCGTTACCATACTTATCAGCCAATATACAAAACTTCCAAATACCATGAAACCAGGAGAAGTTTTTAAAAAGCTCTTTGAAATCAAAGAAAATAATCCTAATAGTCCTAGACTTGCTCAAATTATCATTCATGAGCTTAAAAAAATAATTACAAAAAAAGAAAATGACTTAAAAACATTGCAAGTAAGGAGACAGGGAACACACTTAGATGGAAGAATCAGACTAAAAGAAGAACAAAAATGAAATAAAAATAAGGAAATACAAAATAGTCTGAATGAAGCAAGACAAGAAGAATCAAGTATACTAAAACAAGTTGAACACCTCAAACAACTCCAATCCTCCCTCAAACCTGAGTACCAACCTACTCAAGCACAAATCACCGAAAAAGTCCAGTCGCTCTCTCCAGAGACCAAAGCAAAACTCAAATCTAGCGGCCTCTCAGAAACCGACTATGCAAAGCTCCTCGCATCCAAAGACTCACTCTTCTCTGCTAGAGATACTTCTCAGGAATCTCGTGACTTCCTTGACTCACTCAAAGAGCTCAACCAATCTCTGGGAATCCGCGACCTTGATCAGATGCCCAATAGCTTCTCCGTAGACAAACAATTCTTCAAAGACAATCCAGATCTAGTAAAACACATTTGAGAAAGCCAAGACTTCAAAGCGCTTGATAACTCCTTTGACCTCTCTTGGCTCAAGAATTTCAAAGAAGTCTCTACCTTTGTAGAAAAATTTGGTGATGAAAATCTAAAAAGACTAAAAAGTCAGATTTCACCTTTTTTTGACGAGGAATGAAGACTCAAACAACTTACCCCTGAAGAGAAAAAAATCTTTGAAACTTTTTTCTCGAGTTTTCAAGCGATCAAACAGCAAATGACCTGAGTCAGCATCAATATGCTCAAAGCCTGAGCTATGCAGGCTCCCATTGTCGCACTCTATCACTACCTGGATCAAGACAGCATTGGCCTAGAAAACCTCAATCAACAGAATAGACAATTCTGAGATCGTACCGACATTCTCACCGAGTGAGAGGACAAAATACTCAAATTCTCTGGAAAAATCGACAACAAGCCAATCAATTTTTATTTCAACCTAACCAATGGGAAGCTCCAATGTGATGACCACCTCAATTTTAACAAGGATCAAAACCGCATTAGCATAGGAGAAACCACAAGGACCGACCTCAATATCCAGCTCCCTAGCCAACAAGACCTTACCACCCTCCTCCAAGAAACCATCACCCCAGAAACTCAGCAAGAGCTCCTCCAAAGCTCATCCAATATGCAAGAATATCACCAAAATCTCAATCAACTCATCTCCTCTACTCTGGAGGGAAGCTTCAATTTCGATCCCCTCATCCGTTCTCGCATCAGTATGCAGACCGAAAAAAACCTGACTTCTCAGGAGTTTTCTGATGACTTTCTCCCACCTCACATCTCCAGCCAGCTTCAAGACGAGAGAATCATCAACAACAACCCTCAAATCAAAAAACTCTTTCAAATTCTAGATTTTGTCTCAGAAAACTCCACCTCTGATCAGCTCATTTCTATGAGAAAAAGCTTTAAAAAACTGACTTCCCTCATCTCTTCTCGCCAAGAGCTCGAGAAAATAGCCGATCCTATCATCAAAGAACAATTTATCAAACTTCATGAAAGTCTTCAGAACACCTCGACCATCGCAAACCGAACCGAGACTATGTTCAGTTTTTTACAAATTTTCCTTAAACAAGACTTTAGTAAAAACGAGTTTAATCCTCAGACGCTTACCAAAAATGATATTTTCGATTTCATTGATTTAGAGAACTTCCTCAAAACCCCACTTCTTGACAAAGATCTCGCTACATCACTGTATTACAAAAATTTCTCCGAACCGTTCAATAAACGGTACTTTGCCAAGTCACAAAACCTTACAGAAAACGATGCACAAACTGCGGATAAACAGCTTGAAGCTGAACTTCTAGCATTCGCTTAGCGTTTTTTCTTGATTTTCCATCTCAAAACTCTACACTCAAAGTGTTTATGTCATTTCTCAATGTAAATTTTACAAAAAATGAAAAAAATCTGACTCCAAAAAACCTCATTCACTTCTAGACAAGCAAGTGCTCATCGAGCTTTGCAAATTTTAGCGATAAGTTTTTTGATACTTGGATTTGGTTTTTTTGGATTTTATCATAGATTGACGAGCTGGCTCTTTTCTCCCAACAAAATTGATATCTTCCACGACCTCAATCAGATTTCTTTCTATTTTTCTCTTGTCGATCAGGAATTAAGCAGCCAAATTCAGACGCTCGATAGCGTTATTCAGTCTTATCTCAAAGGAGAAAATGTCCTCAAGACCAAGGAAGCTGAGATTCTCCAGCTCCGAACTTACGCCAAAGATCACAAATCTTATCTCAAAAGAGTTGGATTTTCCAATTATGAAAAAGCTTTTACCATGCTAGAAGATGCTTGGCCTCTTAGAGAAGAAATTTTCAAACTATTGGGGAAAGATCAGTCTTTCAATTACCTTATCCCACTACAAAATAGCAACGAATCTCGCCCAAATGGTGGATTCTTTGGATCTTTTGCCTTTGTAAGTCTCTCCGGTGGACACATTACCCAAATGCAAATCATCGACTCCTATCTCCCAGACTACATCGCCCCAAATGCTCGTCTAGACTTACCAAATCGATATGTCGATGCCTATGGGACCAAACAAGTATGATTTATTGCAGGGAATAAGTTTGGTTTTACCGACAAAGATGGGAAAAATCTGAAACTCCTCTATGAAAAAATCTTTAATATCGGATTTGATCCTCAAAGAAAAGAAAAACTCTTCAATCCTACTGCTCGAAACCAGCTTTTTGCAAAAAATATCAAAGGAGTAATTTTCCTAGACTCTGAACTCATAAGTCAGCTCTTGCCTTCATTCCGTAGCAAGGCACGAGAATGGCAATTTATCAATGCAAATATCGATATTATCAGAGGAGAAAATCGTAGCAACAAAAAAGAACTCTACATCACCGATCTCCAAAAATACCTCAGAGCCAATGCACTCAAACTCGCAAGTGCAACGCTCAATGATTTTCAAACCATGCTACACAAATGATACATCAATATCTACCTATCCAATACCACACCTCAAATGTGGCATTTCCTCGATCAACGAGATCTAACTACCGTCTACAATCAGAATTTTCTCTACTTTTGGGGAACCAATATCGCAGGAAACAAATCAGACGCGTTCCTCAAAAAACAGATCGAAATCCTGGATCAAAATGGAAAAGTAATCCTTTCTACCGAAGATAGAAAACTCAAAATCACCGACCTACCAAGCGGAAAGTATCAGCTTGCTATCAACTATACTTTTGATGTTCCCAAAACCTATACCGACTCAATGCTCGCTCTCCAAAAAAAATACCACATCACCATGACCGATAGAGAAAAATACATTCTCGCACTACAAGATTTTAGTGGAGATCCTACTACTCCAAGATATCGCCAACTCAGCCAAGAAACCATCCATTTCCCACCTCACCGAATACTCTGAGAAATTAGATGAGAACTCTCTTATCCAAAAAAGTTTAAATCTGACTTTTCTCAGGCGATCACCTTTCAAACCACAATGCACACCACTCCAGAAAACAAAAGAATTACTATCAATTTTACTATCCCTTAATCTCCATGCTAAAACTCGTCCAAGGCTACTACCATTTCCTTGCTCTAGGAAAATTTATGGAAGGATTGATTCTTTCAAATAATCTCAGTACGATTGCTATGGATTATCCAATCAAGACCTGAGAAAAGTCGTCTTTTCTCCTCAAAGAATCTCTCCTCAAAAATCTACTTTCTTCACTCAACTCGCATCCTGACCAAAGGAATATTTACGGCTACCTGACTGAAATCAGCGCATTCAAAGGTATCTTTTCTACTATCAGAGAACTTATCGAAACTTCTCTCCCCTTTCGTAACTTCCTCAAACATCAGCTTCAAGACCAATATTTTCCCTTTGAACAAACGATCAGATTTCTGAGAAATGTACTCAATCATGCCACTACAGGAAATCTCCTTATCAAGCTTGAAGACTATGATATCCAAAAAGACTACATCCTCTCACCAAAAATTCAGAGAGTAAATAACCTCAAAGGTTCCGCACTGATCAAATTTGACTTTACCTACATCAACTACATTAAGGAACGAAAAGGGAGCTCAGAATATGGCATCTCATTTTCAATTGACTTTGCAAAACTCAAACCTTGAATACCACTAGAAAAGCTTATCTCTCGACACAATCTCTACTTGCTCGCAGAACTCTGCTTCAACCTTTCTCAAATCGCCCAATATCAATCTACCTCTCAGAAAGCTCCAAAACCCACACCTATAAAAAAAGAAAAGAACACAAGAACAATCAAAATTCAAAAAAAATCTCCTTCAAAAAAAGAAAAATCTGACTCCAGAGGATAAACTCTGATAAAGTCAGACTTTTTTATTGATTTTTTTATTTCAACTTTTTATTCCATCTCATTACTTGCCAATAGGAAACCCCCATCAAAATGAGCATCATCACAATAATTTCCACTACTCCAACTGCCAAAATTTCAAACACAACATCAGCAATTGCATTCACCAAACTAAAGTTAAATACCGAAGCAAGATAAGTTTCAATTCCTAGACTCGCACCGATCAAAAGAAGTACCGCTAATACAAACGCCATTCCCAAGGAGAGAAATATCACTCTAAGAAATGGTTGTGCAATCTGTTTCGTAGTAGCTCCCAAGAGCTTTTTCGCCTGAACATCCTTTTTAAAGTGTTCAAACATCGCCTGCAAGAAAAATACCGCAAATACCAAAACACTAATCCCCATCAAACCAACAATCAAATATCCAAACGACTGCAAAACATTTGAAAGGTTAATAATATTCAATACTCTCTTTTCCTGAGTCTTTACAACATTATCTGAGAGATCATTCATATTGATGATAGCATCCTTATTTTTCTCAAGGATTTGTTTCATCTCTGCAAACTGATCTGCTCCAGCATAGTTGATATACAAAGTTGAAGGCATTGGATTTTCCAAGTTATATTTTTTCAAAGTCTTTGTCAAATCCTCTACTCTCCTCTCCACAAACTTGAGAGCATCTTCCTTAGACGTATAGTTAACTTTGAGTCCCTTACTTTCCAGCTCTGTCTTAAGCTGAACTGCCTGTTGTTGCTGGCTTTTGCCATCTTTGAGATAAATATAGACTCCAAGCTTACTCTTCATCTGATCATTAAAATTTTGCCCCTGAAAAGAAATTCCTAAAAAAATATTCATAATAAAGAGCAAAAATCCCATCAACAAACTTACAAGAACAAGAGGAATTCTATAAGTTCTTACTAAAGTTTCAGTATCTTTTTTTACAACATCAAGTTTAAAAAAATTTGCTTTCATTCGTTATTTGGTACAAAAAAGGTAAAAGTCTGATTTTTGATCTTATTTTCTCCATTGAGACAATCTTCATTGATCTCATCTCTATTTTCTAATCTGAAAAGTCTGGGTAGCTTTGATAAACTTTTCAAATAAAGTAATTTTATTTTCATAAAAAGGCAATTGCTTATCTACAAACTTAAGCTTTTTTTGATGTTTATTAAAATAACCAATCATCTGCTGTGCATACTTATAATCCTGCTCCAAAATTGAAACCTGAATCAAGTTATAAATCACCTCAGCATCAAGCTCATCCATATTAAAGGCATCTTTCAAATATCTCATACCCTTTTCTCTATTTCCATACCAATATTCACAAAGCCCGTAGCATCTCAAGATTTCATGATTATTTGCATTGGTCATCTCCATCGCTTTCGCAAGGTATGATCTAGCTGTTTTCCAGTTATTCTTTTCCATCTCCAACAGCCCCTTGATATACAATCCCAAAGGATCATTATTCTTTTTTTGTGCATTGAGAAAGTCTACTGCTTTGTCTGCTTTGTCAATCGCTCCTTTACGAAATTGAATATCAGCAATTTGCAAAATCGCATCTTCATTATGCGGATCACGAGTCAAAATTTTATTTACTTTTTGAATTGCTTCATCAAACTTTCCTAGTTCTTTAAGCTCTTCAATTTCATCAATAAGAGAGTCTGGAATATACACCATCATAGTCATATTTTTTGGATATAAATTATTACTTCAAGTGTACTCATAATCCTCTCTTTTCTCAATTTTTTAAACCATATTTGCTCCTATTCCCCTTTACATTTCATCAAAAAGATATAAAAAAGGAGAAAGAAAAAATCTTGACAAAACTTCCTCCATCTCCTTACAGACAATTACAATACTTTCAAAAGAAAAACTCTAAAATGATAGTTCTTAAAGAGCTTCTAATTTTCTATACTATCCACAGCAGTTCGCTTTCCTTCTGACAAATTTCCCAATAAAAAGTTTCAAATTCTGATTCTTTGAAGATCGATCACCTCATAGCCCAAAACCTTAAAAATCCTCCTAATATGCCTTTTTTTTCACTCATTGAGAACAATCCCAATCTTACCAGCTCATTTGGGATACAATGAAACCACTCTCAAAACCTCTCATTCATGGCTAATTCCATCTAAAATGCGTTTTTCAAGTTTTCGATCAAAAGGACGATTAAGCTGTACCAAATATTCTTTGGTGATCTGTTTACTAGGATGCTCAAAATCATGTACCATCTGTGGATCTGAAGCCAGCAAAACCAATCCTCTACTTTCTTTATCTAGCCTCCCAATATAATAATACTTTTTTCTAAAATCCTGAGGCAAAAGTTCATAAAAAGTACGATTGTGAGGATCAGATTTAGAACAAGTATATCCCATCGGCTTATTGAAAAGCAATAAGGGAGGATATTCTAAATTCGCCCCCTGCTTCTCCTTATAAACTACAGAAATTTTCAAAGAAGGAATAGAAATCTGATCTCCTGAAGAAAGTTCTGCCTTATAATTTTCTACTATTTTTTGATTGATAAAAACCCCTCCCTGATCAATCAAGGAAATAATCTGTCTTCTTGCTACCCCATATTCTACCTGCAAAAGAGTCCTCAATAGCATATCAATACCAAAAAATTAAAAAAAAGAAGAGCTACTTAGAGTTCCTCTTTTCTATCTTGCAAAGAAACTGCAAGTAATCATTCTCTTTAAAATACTAATAACTATTCAGCACTAGCTTCTACTACAAAATCACCAGTAGTAACTTCAGCAGTCTCTTCATCTCCTGTAGTTCCAGAAACTTCTACTGCTTCTCCAGACATTGTGTCTACATCACCAGTCATAACTTCAACCATTTCCATTCCTGTGTTAACATCTCCTGTAACGATTACTGGTTCTTCTGTGTGAGTTCCACATCCAGCCAATACAGCAACACCTGCCAACGCAGCAACAGCCAACATTTTCTTTGTCATTTTCCTAATCCATAATAAATATAAAAATATGAACAGAGTTTGTTATACAAAAATTGACAATAAATGCAAATGATTTTACAACTTTTTATACAAAAGGAGCTAAAGATTCTTTTTGATTGAAAAAAGAAAGCATTTTTTTATACTCAACTCCACCTTTTACCTATTTTTTAAACGCTTATGCATACACTTCCTCTATGAGAAATTTGGCAACAGCACCCAGAACTTATCCTTGGATTTATAGGGACTATTGTCATTATGCTAATCCTAGACCTCTTTGTTTTTCATAAAAAAGCACATACCGTATCCAATAAAGAAGCCCTAGGATTTACTCTCTTCTGGATTGCATTAGCTATGGTATTCTCAGGAGTTTTCTATTTTGAATATGGTTTTGAAGCGTTCAGTCAGTTTCAAGCAGCCTATTGGATTGAAAAAGCCCTCTCCGTAGATAACCTGTTTGTCTTTATTCTGGTTTTTAGCTTTTTTAAGATTTCTTCTAGATACCAACATGAAGTCCTCTTTTATGGGGTACTTTGAGCAATAATCTTCCGTGCAATCTTTATTTTTGCTGGAGTAGAAATCATCAATCATACCTACTTTACCACAAACCTCCGAGGTCTCCTTAGTGCTCCACTTGAGATCAATCCAATTATGATTGCCTTTGGAATCTTCCTCCTCATTGCTGGGATCAAGTCTGGACTCCCTCAAAGAGAAGAAGTCAAAAAAATTTCAGATGGACTCGGATACAAACTTATCAATAAATTTTTCAAAGTAAGTCCAGAAATCCACGGTGATAAATTCTTCATCGTACAAAACGGAATCAAAATGATTACTCCTCTCTTGGTTGCATTGATTATCATTGAAATCACAGATCTTGTATTTGCTATTGATAGTATTCCAGCAATCTTTGCTATCGCACCAGACAGCCCGTTCGTACTCTATACCTCCAATATTTTTGCTATTCTTGGGCTAAGATCGCTATACTTCTTGCTTGCCAATTCTCTTAATATCTTTTCAAAGCTCAATTATGGACTCGCAGTTATCCTCAGTTTCATCGGAATCAAAATGATCATTATGCCGCGAATTCATGTACCAGTTGGACTTTCACTTGGAGTAATTGTTGGAATACTTGCACTAACTATCGCATGGTCTCTATGGAGCAATAAACACGAACATGATCAACACAATCAAAACTAAAAATCTGACTCTCTCCTTCGAGAGTCTTTTTTTTAATAAAAAAGAGGAACCTACTCCTCTTTAATCCAATCAACTCAATCTATAAAATACCCTCCATTATAGCTGTCAGGCTTAACCTTTCCAACAATAGAGATTTTCTGAGGAATCAGTCAGACTTCTTCACCTTTTCCCCACATCATAATTACAACAGTCTTTTCTCAAAATTGTCCATAAATCTTCAGATGATTTGATTTTTTTCAAATAGCCTCCACTCTCGCTACCTTGATATGCTCAAACATAAACAAAGGCTCCTGATTCCCCTCTCAAAAAGGCGCCAACAATGCAATATCCCTAAGCTCCTCATCATTCCATTCATGATCAAGCAAAACCGTGTCTACCTGAGTTACTTTTTCAAGCTGATCAGAGGTAATTTCTCTTTGACAATAATCTTGAAAAATCTGAATTACATGATCAAGATGATCTAATCCAACGGTCAATCCCCCAGCTCACCTATGCCCTCCAAACCTAAGGAGATAGGGCGCTGCAGTAGAGATCATATCAATAACACTAAAATACCCAGGCCCTCTAAGCGAAGCAACAGCATGACCTTTTTCTATATCAATTTTAAACACAGCAGAAGGTTTATTGTACTTTTCAGTAATTCTCCCAGATACAATACCAACAATTCCCTCATGAAACTCTTCATCACACACATACAAAAAAGTCTGATCTGGATCGACTCTTTTTTCCGCTATCCTAAATGCTTTATCTTGAAGTCTTCTTCTCTCGGTATTGATATTTTCGATCTTTTCAATATATTGCGCCTGATCCTCCGTCTCACAAAGCAATATCCTCAAACTATCATAAGGACTTTCAATCCTTCCTCCAGCATTAATCCTTGGTCCAATAACAAATCCAATATGATAGGTATCTACACTCTCTTTAAGATTCAATGCCGCCAAAAATCCCCCCAATGACTTCGGCATAAGTTCGGGATTCTTATTAATAATTTCCAAACCTCTTTTGACGATTACTCTATTTTCTCAGACTAAGGGAACAATATCTGCGACAGTCCCTATTGCCACTATCGGCAAAAAGTAATTAAAAATCTGATTCTTTTTTTCGTTGGTAAATGTAGATTTAGCCAAAAGTGCATTAATCAACTTAAATGCCACTCCAACACCCGCAAGTCCCTTAAAATCATATTTTGGAGAAACTTGTGGATTAATCACAGCAACAGCCTCAGGAACTCTATCCAATGCATGATGATGATCCGTAATCACTAGATCTATACCAATTTCTTTAGCATACTGAGCTTCGTTGACAGAGGTAATCCCATTATCTACGGTAATCACAAGCTGAACTCCCTTTTTCTTCATCTCATCCAAATGCTTATTCTTGAGTCCATAACCATCCTGTAAACGATCTGGATACATCACACTAATATTGCTATACCCCAAAAAACTAGTAATAAACCTATATACACAATAACTCGAAGTCACTCCATCTACATCATAATCCCCAAAAATCATAATCTTCTCCTGTCTTTTGAGTGCATCAATAATCCTCGCAACACCTTTGTCCATATCATTGAGCAAAAAAGGATCTTTTCGATAATCAGAAAAACGAGGATTCAAAAATAAAGCAGGATCATCACTGACCTGCCTCACAGCCAAAAGCCTTTCCAAAAGTGAAAGATTATTATCCTGATTCAAAATCTCGTATTTCATTGACATCTCGTGAGTTAAATTGATTGCGCGTGGAGGCAAGTTTATCAACTCAGCAAAAAAATGCAAGTCAATTAAAAAAACAAAATAAAAAAAGACCAAAGTCAGACTTTAGCCTTGTTTTTTCTTTTTCTTGAAACTTAAATATTCTTAAAGTTATAAACCTCACATCCATTGATCATATCATTCTTATCTCCGTTAAGATTTTCATTTGCCTGAACAATCAAAATCTTATCATCAAGAGAAATATTCCCCTTAAAGATAATTCTAATCATCTCCTTTCCAATTCTCTTGAGATTCTCATAGTTGAAAGACTGAGAAATCTTGTACCCCTTTGTTCCCCAAACCAAACTAAAGAATCTATAAGTATCTGTCGACTGAGTAAAGGCAAGAATTGGGATATTCGGGCTCAAAGAAGCGAGCCTTGCTGCAGTATATCCATTGTCACTAAAACAGATAATCGCAGTAATATCAAGCTCTTTAGTTATCCTAAATGCATTATAGATAATATAATCTCTCACCTCAAATTCCCCCTTCTGATCAAATCTTACCAAGTCTTTTGGTTGCATAGTATCCTCCAAGGCACTTAATGCATCACCAACCTTTTCTATAGAATCATATACGTCATCTTCCCAAACAAAAGTTTCCATCAAAACTCCATCGATTCCTTCATTATACAAAGGAGCAATCCTTGTATTAAAATACTCAAGATAACCCTCTCCATATGGCACTTTAGAAAAGGAGAGCAAAACAGGTTTTCCCATTTGTTTAATCTGTCTAATAGTAGACAAAACAACTTCAGGATCATTCTTACACTCCTCAAACATATCTGGAGCAAAAATAATTCCATCAGAAGCCTCTACCACTTCTACCAAATTCTTGAGTCAGGCTTTTGTTTCAATTTTTGAAAAAACCTTCATATTTTTTGCATTATTCCAATCTAGGAATGTTCTAAGATTTTCAATCTGCTCTGCGTTACTTGCACAAGCCAATCCTATAATATGAGCACCATATTCTAACCCCCAAAGGATATCCTTCTTGTCCCTCTCACTCAGATTAAAAAATTCTGCATCCAATCCATCGAACAAAATTCTATCAAAATGCAAAAGTTCATTACAACTTGCTTTTACCACCTCTGTTTCAGCAATATCTCCATAAGCTCTCGTCACTTTAAAAACAATACCACTTTGCTGCGCATAAATTTCATCACCCTCATTGAGATTTCCAAGATCTGCATAGTCCACATAAATCTTTGCATCAGTATCCTGAGTATATTCTGAGTACTCAAAAACCAATTTATCTCAGACTTTAACAGGGATATTTAATGTATTTTTTACTCTAATATCGATCCCTTTCGTCTCCAAAAGAATTGTCTTGCTATTATCCAACTTCATCAAGGTATCAATATACTTTTTATTATTGTCATCATACCCCTTTGAAAGCGTAATTCTAAAAACATCCACCATATTGATGATTTTAGAAAGAACTGTTTCTTTCGCCAAAGTAGGACTCACTCCAGCAATAATTTTGGTAAACCTAAAGTTATTCATTTCACTCACACAAAAAAAGAATTAAATATCCGCTTTCACGGCTATAATTTTCAAAAAAACTTAAAATCCTGACGCAACATTCCACTTATCCTAGAGATTAGGGAAGATAATATTCCCAATACTACGCTTAATTATCTACGAGGACAAATCCCTTTCTCCTAATCAAAGTAATAAGCTCCTTAGTATTGATTACAATATTTGCTTGAGAATTAGTCTTTGCATAAAGCAAACCATCATCAACGAGCAATGCCATAGTCTTGTTTGCATATTCCTGAGGAAGCGCAATTACAAGAGGTTCATTTTTCTTATTACCTCCAGCAATATCTACCTTCACATCAAGCAATGGCAACTCTGAAAAGGTTTTTACATGAATCCTAAGTCAGATTTCTTTTTCTAATCCATTAATTCAAGCTCCTCCCTTTCCAATCACCTTTCACTTATAATATTCTGGGACATAAAGTTCAAGTTCACTTCCTTTGATCTGGATATGGAAATCACAAGGCAAGTTCTGACTAAGCTTTCTCTGGATACCCTCTTTTGCATACTCAGAGACTACTTGAGTCTTGCTTGGAGTCTTAGGATTCCCCTTTTCATCTGTCTGGATTGGCATTACTACAACCTGCTCTCCAAAAGTATAGATTTCATAAAGCGGTTTCTTCTGCAAAAAACTGCTGACTACAATCACTGGTCTAGCTAGCTCTTCAGAAAGCATTCCTTCTGGGACTTTTGCAGTTAATTCAAGTTGCAATACCTCAGCCACCTGCCCTTTATCAATAAAAAGAACCGTATCAATTACCTGAGGGATGATTCCCATCTCCACGCTTCCAATAAATCTCTGGATTGAATCAATTGGCTTAGTAGCATGGATAACTCCAACCAATCCAATTCCTGTCAGTCTCAAATCCTTATAAAGGTTAAAGTCAGGCTTATTTCTTACTTCATCATAGATGGTATAATCAGGTCTAGACAACAAAAGAATATCTCTTACCTCATCATGACTACCATAAGTAAACGAATACTGAACAATATCATCATTCAACATCAGATCACGAGGAGATTCTATTGTTTTAATAATATGATTATCAGCATGATAGACATCGATCAAAGCACCTGCAAAAGTTGATTTTCCACTTCCTGGAGCTCCTGAAATCAAAATTCCTTGAGCCTTGTTTCTTAGCAAATCAAAAAGTTCTGGATCCAGATTATATTCCTCCATAGTCATTTTTTTCACTGGTCTCACAACGGTCATTTCAATTCCATCTGAGAGCGGAGCATATACAATCACAATTCTATAAGGTCCAACCTGCAGCACTTTAGAAAGTTCTCTATTGATCTCTAAGAAGGCATCTTCTCTAGTCTCTACCTCCCTAAAAAGTTCATCAATCAATGCCAGCAATCCCTCTTTAGTCATAATCTCATTTGGATCAACAATAGGTTTTCGCTCTCCAGGCTTACCTTTTTTACGAAGAATAGGACGATTTGCTTTGAGATGAAGAGACATCGTCTGCTCATCAAAATAATGATCCAATACAAATCCTGCACTATTTACAGCATTTTCACTCATTTTTGTTTTATTTAAGGATAAAAGTTCTGCTTGGCAGTTAATTTTCAAAATTCTAGCTTCTTCTAGTATTTTGAAATTCTCCTTAAGTATATCTTTTTAAGCAAAAAAAAACAAAAAAATCTGATTTTTTTCACTTTTTTTCATTTTTGGTTGAAAAAAGAAAGATTATGTGCTGGTATATATTGATTTTTTTTCATTTTTCAATATAAAATAGCTATACAGGAAAAAGTTCCTAGTTTTTACCGCTATTTTGTACCTATGTTTTTTCATTTCATCGGGATCAAAGATATTTCTGAAAAAAACTACACCCTCGATCTCCTCTTCGAGGCTGAAGATATCTCACAAATTAAAGATTTTCTCAATTTTCACAAAGCAATTACCCTTTCACTTGAAGAATACACTAAAGATCCACAAAGCTTTGGATCAGTTTATATGGTTATCCAGTTTAAAGAATTTCAGTTCAAAATCATTACCCAATTTGACTCTGTACAATCCTGTCTTGATAATGTCATCCCACTTGAACTCACTCTCATCGAAGTAAACGACACAAAAAGCCCGCTCTCCCCTATCGAATACCAGGATCTTATTGTAAAATGAAATCAAGCACATCAAGCAGAACTCCAAAAAATTAGAGAACAAAAAGAAAAAAAACAAAAAGCTGAAGCAAATCTTAGCGATCCTCGTCTCCAAAAAGCCTACCACGCTATCGAGGAAATCATCAATCAAATTGAACAAGTACAAGCCATCTGAGGAGATAAAATCGAGCCCATAACAAGGAAAAAACTTGAAGACATGAGATGAATTATTTCAAAACTCCGTCTTGCCACCAATTACGACAAAATTATTGAAGACCTCCACAAAGCGATGAACCTCATCGTAGCTACACAAGATTTTCTCTTAGAAAGACTCGAAGCCGACAAGATTTTCCCTATCTTTGAATGAACTCAAGTCCAAAATACAGAAATTATCAGAGAACAAACAAGACTAGCTAAGGCACAACTTCTACAAGCACTTGGAGCTCAGCTCTCCAGAGAAGAATCTATGTATGTTTCCTTAGGTTATCTCAAGCTTTTCTCTGAATACCTTCAAAAAGATCTGACCTTCGCATTCCAAAATAAACTCCCTATTGTTAAAAATTTCTGCAAGGCATTAGAGGTAACCTCACTCTTAATGATTATTGAATGCGCATTACTTCTGGTACTATCTCCATTTATAGGCATTGAATTCTGAGTTAAAAATTTTGCAATTGCCCTCCTCTACATTGCTCCTTTTGCCCTACTCATCTGAATATTTAACCATAAGGTTAAACCACAAAGCCTAAATGCTTATGGAATATGGCTTTTTTGAGGACTCTTGCTTTATATGAGCATCATAGCCTTCCTCAGAACTCTTTTAATTTTTTAATCAAAAGGCCGTGTCTTATGTCATCGTCTTACTCGTTTGTGGGGCGTTTATCAGTTTTTTCTCCCTCATAAACCTCCGATACTTTGCACTATTCCCACTTTTTTTTCTCGTTTTCTTTTTTTCCCAAGGCTTTTACGACTTCAAAATTAACCTCCCAGAAAATGAAATAAGAGAAAAATACTGACTCTATCTCCTCGCCCTCCTAGTAATGCTAGGTCTTTTCTGAATTTTTGTTTTCATAGGTTTTAGCAACGCAGGAGCTTTTTGGACACTCCTATTCCTTTCGAGTATTGCACGAGGAGTTTCCTATGTCCTCAACTATACAGACGGGAAACACCTCTTCAAGTATGGACAAATTCTTTTAGCATTTCTCATCCTTACAAATCATACTATTTCTGTAGGAACATTCTGACTTCTTAACCAGTTTGGACGAGTAATCCTAGAACTCTTACTAAGTTTCACTATAATTTATCATGGAGTTTGACCCTACTTTCCCGTTGAAAAAGATCAATATTACGGTCAGCTTTTACTGATTTTAATATGCTCTATACGAGGAGTCTTTGCGATTCAAGACAACACAATGTATGGCTTCACTTTTGGATTAATTAATGTCTTGCTTGCCTTACTTCTCCTCTCCTACGCTCTTTCCTACACATTCAAAACACCATCTACAAAAAGAGAAATTTCATTAAGAAGAGTCCTTGCATGAGAAAAAATCTTACAAAAAGAAAAACCTGATCCCTTTCAATGGCGAAAAGATTTCATCCGCGATCTCAAAGAAAGTCCACACTTTCTTCACTCTAGCATTGAATACCTCAATCTATTCCTCCTCCTAGGAGTAATTGTAAGCTATCTTTTACCACTCTTTTGAGGAAATCCATTTCCTCAGCTACGATATCGAACGGGAATAGTCCTCTTTGCTGTCAATGCCTTTTTCCTCAAAAAGACTCAAGCATTTAGTACTGCCACAAGGTTTGCATTCTCTCTTGTGATCAACTTCTCGCTCTACATCTCTATTCTTCTACTAGGGCAACAAAATCAAACCTGAAGCTCAGGACTCCAAACTGCAGTTCCACGACTTATTTCACGAAATATGCTCTGTGGACTCTCAATCCTTTACGCAAATCACGCCCCTCTAACAAAATACCTCAAAAAATCAGATCTCATCTTTCGGCTATTTTCATCTTTGATGGCAATGCTCCTCAATATCTACCTCCTTGCACTACTTCCATACAATGGACAGTTCATCTTCTCGCTCATTATTCTCTATCTAGGAATCCAAGGGACAATCTCCTATTATGCATATCAGGTCATCAAAAATTACTGAAAATCACCTATTGAACAAGATCCTAATCTTATCAAACTTTAAACTACTAAAATACAAAAAAAGAAATCAAAATTCTGATTTCTTTTTTATTTTTTTACCTTCATCCCAAAGATATCTCCATTTCTCGTAATCCATCCATACCGCTTATTCAGTTCTTTGTTCAAAATTTTATTCTCTGGCTGAAGTTCAATAACAAGATCTCGAAAATCTTTCTGATGATGGGGGAATTTGAGATGTGCAACTTCATGCACAACAACCTCTTCCAAATACTTTTCAGACAAAAAAACCAAGGACCTATTGATCATAATCTCTGACGTTCCTCTTCCTTTCTTACAATGTCCTCGCTTACTTTTTGCAGTCTTGATGACCAAAGATACTTGAGCAAAGCCGATCCTTTTACAATAATGATCTATCAAAGGCTCAGCCTTACTCCTTAATTCACCATCTACCCAATTTAGATAATCTCTCTCACTATTAAAAGACGGTATTTTCTGAGTACTTATCTCTTCTCCCCAAAGCTTAAAACCTTCAGGAAGAACAAAAGATGAAGTCTGACTTTTCTTCCTTGATTGTTTTTGATGAGAAGCTTTTTTTCTTCTCGGTTTTTGATCAGAGAGAGAAAGTGAACCTTTTAAAAGCTTCCAAAGCTTTTTCTTATCTTTTGGCGTAAGGAATACAGAAAAAACCCAAGTAAGAACTAAGACAATTAAAATCATTCATATCGTCTCTGATTTTACCTTTTCAAGCATCTCCTCAAAATTACACTAAAAACTAGCTCCCAAAAAGTTTATTCATCAACAAATTTTTAACAATTTTCAAACTATTTGAAAGCTTTTGCCCTCTTGCCATACTATATTCTGTATACAAAATCGTATTTGGAACCTCAATATACTTAATCCCCTGCTGACCAATCAATTCAAGGATTTCAGAAGCATGCTCCATTCCATTAAAAGTCAACTTAAGCTTAGGCAAAACGGATTTTTTAATCACTCTATAGCCATTATGCGTATCGCTAAGCCACATTCCACTAAAAATAAAAGTGAACAAAATTCAAATCTTGAGGGTAAGTACCTTCATAAGCGGAATGTTAACAGCCTTCCCCATAAATCTTGACCCCAAAGCCACCTCTAAATGCTCATCTTGCTCAAATGGCTGCAAAAATCCTGGCAAATCACTAAGCAAATGTTGCCCATCAGAGTCAAAAGTCACCACAAACTGAGCAGAAGGAACTTGCTGTTGAATATAGGAAAACCCTGTTTGCAATGCTGCTCCTTGCCCCATATTAACAATATGTTTGATCAAAACAACCTCTTCTCTTACCTCAAAAGCCTCTTGCAATCTAGCAAAAAGACCATTCGAGCTTCCATCATCCACAAATACCACACCATACCCTTGATCCAAAACCTCATTTACTACCTGAATACAGTGATCACTTTCGTTATACGCAGGGATAACAAAGACTATCTCAGATTTTTGAATCTTTCCTATCGCTTTCTCCAAGGATAAAGTACGAACAAGATCTGTTTGTTTAAGCTGATAGGTAGCATTACGATTGTACTGACTCAAAAGTAAGTAAAAAAGAACCATAATCGACACATACACAATCAAATCTGCACCTCTATTAAGTCCAAAGGTAATCCCGATAGCATTCAACCATTCAACGCGCAGCGAAAAAATTCCAATTGCCATTGCTCCACAAAAGAAAAACAGGAATGGGAATAGTCTAATCTTTCTCCTCTTATACACCAAAAGAGCAAAAAGCATAAATGCACCACTCATCACCAGCAAAAGAAGCTGTAAATTTGTCAAAACTCACATCACTAGAGAAAAAACAAATAAATCTGACTCTAGACTACTTTTTTTCCTCAAGAATACAAGCAAAAGTCTTGTATTTTATTGTCAAAAGTATATAGTGGGAGCGTTATCTTTTATCATTTATCATGGAAAAAAGTATGAAAAACTTTTTTAGTAAAAGAGGGATTATCCTCGGAAGCATCTTCCTTATAAGTCTGTTTTTTGTCCTTTTTGTAGGAAGAACTTTCAATACACAGACTCTTCAAAGAGATCGAAACCTGACACTCAATGGACTTTCAAACTTTAGAAAGGGGCTTGATATCTCAGGAGGTACTAAACTCGTTTACAAGATCGACTATAGCAAGTATGATGAACAATACTGAGCAAACGAATCTGCAGAACTGGCTCAAGTAAAGAAAAACATTGAAGCTATTATCATCAAAAATATCGATGCGAGAATCTCTGCACTTGGAGTAAGTGATTACAAAGCTTACACTCAAAACCTCAACAATGAAACTCAAATCGTAGTTGAAATTGGTGGAGTTGCAGATCTTGACCAAGCAAAAAAAATGATTGGTAAGACAGTTGAACTTGAATTCAGACTCTTAAATGATAAAGCAAAAAATGCAGAGACTATCGCTCAGAGAAGAGCCTTAGCTGAAACTCTTAGAGCTGAAGCAGTGGCAAATCCTGATCAAATGCTCACAAATAATCAAAACAAATGAGGAGATGGAATCTCTGCGAATCTCCTTAGTGGAACTCTTGATCAGCTTCCTACTATCTACCAAAACAATAAAAATCTACTTGATAGTATTGCAACAGGAGAAGTTTCTCAGGTTCTCAGTGGAGTGTATATCTCAGCAAATTACAGTGGACTCAATCTTTCAAAAGATATCGAAGGATTTGTATTCTTTAGACTTCTCCAAAAAGATCCAACAACCGCTACTTATCTCATTGAAGAAGTATTTGTAAACAATCGACAAGAATGGATCATAGCAAAAGGTAATGACGGTGCAATCCTTAATGGAGCTTACTTTACCCTTGCTCAAGCATCTGTAAATCAAGTTGGAGGAGAACCAACTGTAAGCATCAGCTTCAATGAAAAAGGAAAAGAACTCTTCTGTCAAATTACCAAAGGAAATATTCATAGACAAATGGCCATCTTTATCGGAGGAGAAAGAGCTACTGCAGCAACTATCCAAGATGCCATCTGTGATGGTAGAGCTCAAATCTTAGGAGGTTTTGATTCAACTCAAGCTCGTCTTGTAGCAGAAAATCTCAACTCTGGAAATATGCCAGCACCACTTACACTTATGCAAGAAGAAAAAGTCTCTCCATCTCTTGGAGACAGCGCATTTAGAGGTGCATTAATTGCTACACTTGTTGGAACATTGGCAATTATTCTCTACATATTCTTTATCTACGGATGGAGAAAAGCTCTAGTAACCACTCTTACTATCATCTTCTACTTTACTATCCTCCTTGCTATCATCAAACTTATTGATTATGCGCTCTCCCTCAGTGGAATCGCAGCAATCATTCTCTCAATCGGTATGGCAGTTGATGCCAACATCCTCATCTTTGAAAGAATGAATGAAGAAGTACAAGAAGGAAAATCACTCACCTCTGCAATCAACGCAGCAGAAAATAGAAGTCGATCAGCAATTAGAGATGGTCAAATTTCAACGCTTCTTATCTGAGTTTTGCTCTTTGCTTTTGGTATCAATATGTTTAAAGGATTTGGATATATGATCGTTTTGACTGCAATTCTAACCCTTGCTCTCAATGTTCCATTTATCAAAGAAACTCTTCACCTCATTTATGGAGCGAAGAAAAACTAAAAAAGTTTAAAATTCAGACTATAAAAGACGACCTCACTTTTGAGGCCGTTTTTTCTACAAGAAAAAACAGAAATTCAATCGAGCTCATTTTCTCAAAAATGTCAATCTCAAAAAAAAATCTACCCTTGAAAATCAGATTTCTTTCTTTATTATCTTTTGTGTAACAAGCTTTTATTCTTTCATCCAATATTCAAAATGAGCACTCCACACCAAGACTTTTTCACCAAAAAGCCATCAAAAAGCTGATTTTCTTCAGGGACAATCAGAACAATCCAAAAGCCCGAAAACAACTCTAAACTCTGGATTCTCATAGTTCTCTTACTGATCATAATAGGAGCAGGAGCTTATTATATGTGGATGTGAAGCTGGAATATCACTATTCCTACGACAGAAAACAGCATAGAAAATACGGGGTACAGCATCGCTTCACAGATACAAGAAGAAGGAATCCTCAAGCAAGATAATTCTGATCTTATCAACTATACCCATACCCTTACGACACTAAGTGGAGAAGTCTTTTTACTAAAAAGTAGTAAAATTGCACTTGCAAACTATGCCAATAACCTTACAGGAACAGTGCAAATTATTGGGAAGATTGAAGCTTTTTACCAAGGAAAACCTCTCGTAGAAGTAGAAACTATCGGAACACAAACAACTCAAAATCTAGAGCAAAATCCAGTACCTAATACAACAGTAACATCAAAGGGACTCTATATTGCAAAAGCAGGACTCTATTTCTGATCAGAATTTTTAGAGAACTACACTTTTGTTGGAAATCCTGGAGATAATGATCAAATCCAAATCCAAAACCTTGAAAACAACAAAATCACAACGATCTCATTTTTCAACTGTAATAACAAAGGAGATACCAACTGTCAACAGCTAACTCAAACATTCAAAACCACTGCAGTTAGAACCTCCACTTCTATCAATGGAGATACTTTATACACTCTAGAAAATTGATCCTACTTCTTCCAAAACAACAACTGGCGAGGATATTTTATCCACGATGCAGATGCACAAGAAGTAGAAAAAATAAGAAATCTAATCACATTAGCAACTCCAAATCTCATAGCAAAGGCTATTTCTCAACACGGAATCAAAACCTGCCTCGGAACAGACAATGGTCTTAACCACATTAGTTCACATACAACTCAAAAAACAAACGACAATCTCCAAATTACTATGCAAGGAAGCTGAGAAAAGCTCTTCACATGTCAAGCAAACTTCGATCCCTCAAAACCGGATCAACTAACATTCCTTGACATCAAAACAAGCTCACTTCCAACTCAAACACAAGAACCTCAAGCTCAGACAACAAAAGAAGAACAAAAAACAACCACAACTACATCAAAAACAACATCTCTTAACCCAAACACTCCTCAATTTCCAACAAGTACAGAAAAAACCTTTACCTATACTTCAAACAGAGGCGGATATAGCATCACACTACCTTCTATGAATATCGCCTATGAAGCGTTTACCCCAAGCCAATCCTTTGAAGAACAAGGTGTAAAATGTAGCTACGGTCTTAGAGTTATCGCTCATAAAAATAAAGATCTCTTGCAAACTTCCCCAGCACTGATCATCTACGAATGCCCAGCTAGCGAAAAACTCAATAACCTTGAGGCAAATTACCTAGTCAAGACCATAGGAAACAAAACTTTTGTATTCCAAATCTTAGACAGCGCTTGGATAAACTTTGCAAATGCAACCAGTATACAATAAATAATATCAATAAAAAAGAGAAGGAAGTCTGACTTCTTTCTTTTTTTCTTTCTTTCTTAAAAAAAGGGGGGATAATCAGAGATATTCTCTAAAAATTCCCCCCTCAATTAATCAATGACAAGTACCTGCCGAAAAAGCCCTGTAAAAGCATCTCGCACTTGTGCATGAAGTGATAACTTTTTGAAAGTATTTCTTTTTAATAAAAGATCTTTCAAAAGCGAGCTCTGCTGATCAGAAAGCTGAAATTTCTCCTCAAGCATTCGTACAATCTGAGGGCATGTACGAGTGGAATCAATGAATTTCGTAAACTGAACAAAGAACTCAAAAATTCTTACTTGTTCTGCAACTACTGGAACTTTTATTCCCTGATTTTTCAATACATTGAGCAATCGTATGATTGAATGAAATCCGTCTCCAATAGATAAAAGAAATATTTTTAATTCTTCTTCAGGAAATTTTTCTAATCTCTTCAGCCAATTATCAAGCATTCCAGGGAATGTCAGATTATAAAGCCAAAACTCTAGATGCGCAATCTGACGATTCTGAGTCATCTGCGATAACCGCCCATCTTGCTTAACCTGAGCAAACATAGCTGATAAAATACCAACTAACTTACTATATCTAGAATTACTCTCAAAAAGAGTACGATAATTAGGTACAGCATCCTGAGGATGGTAATAGAGGGAAGAATCAAAATTTATACTCCTTTTTATCGGATAATTCTTAAGACAATAATTAAAGTCTTGAAGAGTAATCTCATCAAGATCGATAATTTCAATAGACTTTTCCTCAAGCCCTTTAAGAATCGGATCAAGATGTCTTCTTAAAGTTTTACGAAAATCTGCTTCTTGATAATTATTGCCAATCAATGAGAATGGACGCTCCCAACAGAGCATTTCATAGGTTAATTTTACCTGTTTCATATGAATAAGTTTTAAATTTATTTTTTGTTTACAAAATCAACCATACACTTTTTTGCCAGAAAGTCAAGGGAAAAACAATAACAAAAAACCAAGGAAAATCCCTGGTATCTATTCTTCTTGTTCATTCAATTGATCAAGCTGACTCTCTAACTCTGCAATTTTACTCAAAAGCTCCTGCCTATCATCTTGCATCTTAAGAGAAAAACCAGAAAGCTGATCTAACTTATCATAAGCCTTAATTCTCTGTACATTCATTAGCCCCTTTTGCTCAAGATCCTGGAGTTGAACATGATCAAAAGTCAGATTTCCTTTTTTGTCCAAATCTACCTTTACCTTGACAAACAGATTAAAAAACTGATCCGAAAGTTTGACGAGAAGATAGTGATCATCAATCCATCTCATACTATGTAACCTCCAGTACTGATTATCTCCTTCATCCATAAAGCTATATTCCCAATCTTTACCTACAAACGGAGCAATGGTATCAACATAAGTTTCTATTTGCTGCTCTATGAGAGCTTTCTTAATTGCTGGAGAAATCGCTACATCACAATAAAAAGCATTTGAAACAGATTGATAACTAATAAGTCCTGTACAAGGAAGATATCCTAGATATTTTGAAAATCGATCTGGTTTCTTCAAGTTTGAATGATAATATTCGCTACCTTCAGAAGAAAAATCAAACTTCACATGCTTTGGAATATACAAATCCACACTTACCCTCATTGGTAAAAACGGAGTCCTCTGTGCAAACAATTGATCTTTAAAGAGCTGTAAATCCAAATTATTTCCAGAAAGATTCATTACTGGAGTATTGAGATTATCCTTAATCTGAATCAGTTTTGGATCTTCTTTATTTTTTGCCTGAATATCATAGTTAAAAACTACTCTAATATCCTTCTCATCTGTTGGGAAAAAATTATAAACATTTGAATAATCAATCAAATCAAGATTAGGTTTTAGATCATTTAACTCATCATCCAAACCTTGTATAGAAATATAAAAAGCTTGCTTTTGATCTGAGATAGGAATAGTAAGTTCCTTTTGAATTGTTGCTTTATAGGGATTTTTTAGATAGGATAAAACATCTACAATACTCACTGCTGCAATACTTATTGCTCCAGCTCACAAAACAAGCGATGAAATCAGAATCCAAGACTTGATTTTCTCCCTCAACAAAGCTTGCAATCCAACTGCCAAAAATCCTCCTGCAGACAAAAGTCCCATCATAAACCCTCGCTTCATCACGCTAGGGAAAAACGAGGTCACATCAATATTACTACGAACAAATCCTGCAAACAAATAATACAATCAAGCACCAAGTCCTACAATAAGCCAAAACATTACAAGACACCAAACTACCAAAATCATAAATCTCGCAATCTTCCCAACGATACTTAAAACCTTACTACAAAGAGAGGCTCCCTTTGGCAATCCATCAATAAGTAAATTCCACACAAAGCGCAATCCATTAACAAAAATCAATCTAAAGTCCCAAATCTGAGTCAAAAAATAATTTAATACTGACCTATTCCCATAATTCTTTTCTGTCCTCGGAAATATAAACGCCAACAAAAAATAGACAGGCAAAGAAAATCAAACAAGATCTCGCAATCCAAAAAGGAATCCGACAAACAATAATCCTCTCAAAATCCACACATTGATACCTAACTTACGTGCAAACATCGCATACACTCAGAGCAATAAAGCACTTTCCTGAGGTCTAGATCGTCCTGAATCCTGAAATCTTTGATAAAAAGAACGTAATCCTGAATAAGATTTATTTTCTTTTTCAATATCCACTGGAGAAGATTTTACACTATCTTCTTTTGCATATTCCAGGCTCTCGGCAAAAATCTCCTCAGGCTCACCAAGTTCATTTACAATTTGAATAGCCTCTTTTTGAGAAATTGCACTTGCATCTTCATAAAGACTCAACTTATCCTCAAAAATTTGCAAAATATCCTGATAAAGTTCAGTATCAATCTGATTTTTCCTTACAAAAGTGTTAATCCTCTCCAAATAATCATGAAGAAATTTAAAAACATCTTTTTGAAGCAGGAAAACTTTATCATTTACTACCAATTCTTTCATCATCCTATCTATAAAAAACTAAAAATATACACAATCCCGTTCTTCATCTTTAAAAGATTAAAAATCTGATTCATTCTTTGTCTGAATAGCTGAAACCGCAGTATTAAGCTGATTCCATACTTGCTCCATTCTCTGCATTACTTGCTGACCATTACTCGTCAGCTTATAGTATTTTCTCGGAGGACCGCTGGGCGACTCGACTCGAGAATAAGTCAAGATCTGATCTTTTTTGAGACGAGAGAGTAAAGGATACAGCGTCCCCTCGACGATCAGCAGATCATAAGCCTTGAGATGAGCAATAATATCCGAAGCATACACCTCTCCCCTACTAATAATCAGCAAGATCAGATATTCTAACACGCCCTTCCTCATCTGAATAACTATATTATCATTTTCATACATCATTCACAGCCTCAAAAATAAAAAATATACTACCTTGCATTACAAAGTAGTATATAATTATATAGAAACAAAAATCAAGAGAAAATAACAAAAAAGACAATGCAGTGCATTGCCTCTCTTGTGATTTTAAGAAATACAAGGTATTACCAACTATCTCCACCACCTCATCATCCACCTCATCCAGAGCTTCCGCTACCAAAGCTTCCAGAACTTCCACCTCCGCTTCCTCGATCTGAGTCAAAGTCAGAGTCACTACTTGAAGAAACAGGTTTATGGTCATTAGAATCTACACAAGAAGCTAAACCTGTCATTATCTTCATAGTCGACAAATCTCAATTTCCTGCTCCCCATTGTTGTATAGTTTGTTGCATCAGATCTTCGATCTGTTTCGCGAGCTTATTTTGAAGTCCAAAGAGCACTACCCAAGGCAATATTTTATTGATATATTCCGGATCATCCTTCAAAAGGAGTTCTATCTGTGGTCTTTCAACAGTTTCCAAATAATATTTAAATCCTCTAAGTTGATCATAGAGAGCTCTTCCCTCTTGGTTTAATGTCGTATAATAAAACAATCCTCAAACTTCCCTCGTTTCAACATAAAGATCCTCATTATAAAGTCCATCAACCTGATCTTCTAGTAAAGTAATTTTTTTATAAATATTGCTAATAAATTCATGACTCAACTTAATCTGAGAACGATTTCAGAAAAATGAACTAAATATCTCATCTGGTACTAATTTTGAAAAATTATTATCTTTTTTTTGCAATATTATTTTTCTTGAAAAAACATAGGAATGTCAAAAGAGCCCCAAATCCACACTTCTTTCTTTATAAGAAATAGTAATTTTTTCTTGAGAAGCCCAATATAAAAATATAGGAGCAACAAAATCTTTTGATAAACCATGTTTAACAGAAAATACAAACAAAGTATAAATATCTAAGGCTTTTGGAGGTAAGTAATACGGAATAAGAGGCTTTTTCCCATTATATTCAAAATCCCAAAATTTATCGAAACTAGCCACCAAAAAACAAAATGCAACATAAACAAGAACAATTAAAGAAAATTGTTGTTCAGGAATATATCCATTACAATAAAAGATCCAAAAAAAGAGAGGGAAAGGGCAGGAAATCAGAAGGAATCTAAATATATTCAAAAAAAATTTATGTAAATCTATATGATACCACCTAGTTTTATCAAGTTTTTTTCCAAATTCTAAGTTACGATACCACTTCATAAGCAACAAAGGAAGCAAAAGTGGCGAAAAATATACAACAAAGAACACTAATATCGACAAAAACAAAGAATCTTTTAAAAATACAGCTATAAAACCAATAAATCTTAAAAATCTACTTCCTTGCTCAAAATACTTACCATAATCCTGAGGAAACTCAAAATATCCACTCACAAAAGGCACATATACAGTCAACCCCTCTCCTGCATTCATATACTGTTCGAGACTTCATCTAAACTCCTCAGATCAAACAAGATCAAAAATCAGATTTTCTTTTTTTCTTTCACCATTATATCCTCGGAGTGCATAATATCTATCGCCATTACTCACATAATCCTTTGGCAATTTGAGGGAAAAATATGCCTTGTCAATCGAAGTAGTCCACTCAGTACCGATTACATTCCAGTACAGCTCTTGCCAAGCCCCGCTTCCAAAGCTCACAATCGCATTATCTACTACATACGAAATACGATACTTATGATCTCCATAAACAGTTGAATTAGGATCTCAAATCTTAAGCTTAAGCATATTCTTCTCTCTGCTTACCTGAAAATTGTCTCACACAACCATTGGCGATGAAATACTCGTAACTCTTCCATTATTTGGATTTTTGGTAGCAATTTTCCTGAGGATTCCATGCTTTTGTTGAGAAAAATTTACATCAATCGTCTCATTGACCAGCATAGAACCATCAGTTCTGAGTTCCATATCCACATTATAGTTCTTAATCGTATAGTCCGCAGCAATACTGACATTAGCTAGTACAGCAATTGCGCCCAAAATTCACATCAATCCCCTCTTTCGCATCACTATCAAAAAATAAGATAAAAGCCAAGTCAGAATCTAAAAAAATAAACAAAATCAAAATTCTGACTTTTTTCTTTGTTCTCCTTATATACTTAATAACCTATTAAACGCTTATTATTAGTAATCAAAAGGATTTTTTTCATTCAAAAGTTCAATTCCCAACGCCAGCTTAGTCTCATCAAGCGCATAAAGCGTAGCAATCACTTCTCCCTTCTTGATCTTATCACCAGTCTTCTTGTGCAAATACATTCCTGCCTCATTGATAATTGGACAACCAAGTCTTCTACATACTGCATTCACTTTGTGCAAGTCCATAGATTTTAACTTTCCATCATGAGTTGCTAGCAGATCATAAGTGTGCTTTCCAAGCACTAAAGTTTCACTAGTAATATCTGGATTACCCTTCTGAGCTGAGATAATTGACTTCATCTTCTCCCAAGCTTTCCCAGATTCCAATTGATGCTTGGCAATTTCCAAAGCTTTCTTTCCTTTTGCCATACCTACAGATTCAATAATCTTTGCTGCCAAATGAAGCACTTTATCTTCCAAATCCTTTGGTCTCTGTGGATGCTGCTGGAGAATTCTGAGTACTTCACGTACCTGCATCACCGCTCCAACACCATTTCCAATTACCTCATCCGCCTTAGTAATTTCAACCGACATCTTCATTCAGAGTTTTTTCCCTACATATTCAAACTTTTGTTTCCAATCTTTCGCCTCTTCCATTGTTGTTACCTTAGCTGTAGGTCCTACAGGAATATCAATGAGCGAATGCGTCACTCCCATAGCATACTTTTTAGCCATAATCGAACTTACCACCTTTGCTCTTGATTGCATAGAGAGAGGATATTGCACTTTAATCAACTTGTCATCTGCAGGCGCCAAATCCAATGCCCCTCCCCAAACAAGACAACAATTCTGATCTTCGACCAATTTCTCAATTCCTTTTTTGTCAAAATTGATATCCATAAGCACATTTACACACTCCCCTGTTGCAGCTGGAGAAGTAATTGATTTAGAAAAGTTCTTTGGAATTTTAATTCCCAAACTTGCTATCAAAGGGATCAATACCATTGTCGTTTCGTTTCCTGGGACCCCTCAAATACAATGTTTGTCTGCAATAATTTCACCCTTTGGATACTTAAACATTACCCCACATTCAGCCATCGCCTTTGCAGTTTGATACATTTCTTCATCAGTCGTCGGATAGAAAAAACTTGATGCCACATAGTAAGTCATCATCGTATCATCAAGCTTATTCTCTGAAATATCTTTAATAATCGCAAACATCTCATCATAACTAATTTCTTCTCCTCTCATCTTCTTTCTAATCGCCTCATAAGAAGTCGTTGAAGCCTGCACCAATTTTACAGAAACTACTTCATCATCTGACAAACTGATCTTATCTAGCACATCAGTATATACAGCAATATTCCCAGCCTTAATCTGAGAGGAAATCATCACATCAACAACGAAAGTCTCTCCACTATTCTTTCTAAGCTCAACTTTGTCATTGAGATTAATACCAAATTCTCCAGCTTGCACTGGATTGAGAATTGCAAGAGCTCTTTCTCCATCTCTCACATCCAAAAGCTGCACCTTGGCATTAAAAAACGATTCTCTCTCTTTGCTCTTGAGCGGTCTAAGATCTTTTGCGAGCTTCTTTTTTCTTGTGTTCCACAAATTCAACATTTTTGTTTTGTATTCAAAAGATAAAAATTCTGATTTCTCCTAAATTTCTCAAAAAAACCAGGATCAATCTTGATTATAGTCAGATTTTTTCTTTTGTCAAAAATAGAAAATAAAAAAAGCTCTCTTCGAGCTTAAAAAATCAAACCAATTCCCAATGTCCCAATTCCAACAATAACTCTCAAAAACATTTCCAATCATTTCACCATAGCAAACTTCCTCAAATCACGTTGAAAGGCCTTTTCTCTCTCCTCGCTAATCACCCTTTGAGAAAGGAGTTGCTCAACTTTGCGGATATTTTCAAGGATCATTTTGCTACTTTTGATATAATCACACTTTCCTTCGGCAAATATCGATCTCATAAGCGCAATATGAGGATTTCCTCCTAGTGCTTGAAGATCAATATGCTGATGCTGATACTTGGCAAGCAAAAAGATCATCTCATCAATCTGAGTAACCAACGACTTCTGAAGCCAGCTTTTTGCTCTTTTTGACCACTTTCGCAAAGGAAGAAAAATAAAGAGAAAAATCAGATATCCTCAACCAATGATCAAACTCCAGTGAACGATTGCTGTCTCATACCCAGTCCAGAAACTTATCTTTTCCAAAAGATGAGTATACCAAAGCGTAATCTGACTAATAACTTGTGAAAGATCCATAGTATCAACAAACAAAAGTTAAAAAATTCTCAATATTTTTTACGAAGTAAATAACGCAAAGCGATATTTTTTTCAATGTTTTAAAAAATCAACATTTCTGGTTTCCATACGAGTATAATTTTTCCCTCTTTTTCTGCAAGAGGAAGTGCATTTCTTCGAAAAATAGGGATTTTTTGATTAAGCATTCGCTTTTTGAGGCTTTTCCCCTGATATTTATCCCCCTGCTTAGCAAAACGAATCTTTGCTCACAAGAGCTCCTCTCACACCTCAATCTGATAAAGACCAAAAGTCTGAATTCAGATTTCAGTCACTTTTTTTTCTAGGATAAGCTCTTTTTCCCAAAACGCTTTTTTCCCTTTGATAAAATACTTTTTTCCATGCGAAACAAAAATCTGCCACTCTCCCAAAGACCAATAACCATCACTAGATTCTTTGAATCCTCTACATAACTCCAAATATTCCCCTTGAGAAAGATTAATATTAAGTGCAGACGCTACCCCACCAAGAGATTTTTCCAGCTCCAGTCCCTCAGGCAAACACCGCTCAAAACCTTGACTTGCTCATCGATAAGGATTGAGCTTCAAAGGCTGCAAAAAAAGATTCTTATCCAGAAATTGCTGCTCCAGATGCTGATAAACAAGATTTCGAGAATGCCAAAAAGCCTTTTCTCCATCATCTCCGAAAGAATGCTCTGCCAAAGGAGATAAAAACTGATTTCTGATAAGATTTCTCTTAGAAACCGAATTATCATCATTACTCTTATCATGAAAATAAGGAATACCAAAGTCCTCAACCAGATTTTGGATCTTTTCTTTTGACCGTCAGAGCAAAGGACGCAAAACCTGCTTCCCATCAAGCAAAATATGCTCCTCAATCCTTTTCATACCAACAAATCCCTTGATACCACACCCACGAAGCATATTAAGCAGAGTTCCTTCAATACGATCCGTTAAATTATGCCCTGTCAGCAAGACCTCAATTGAATGCTCTCTCATAAACCTAGAAAACTGTTCATATCTTCGAGATCTCAAAGATTCCTCATTAGCACTCACATTCCCCACTCTTTCAAAGACAATAAAATTATACTGATGAAAAAAATCCTGCAAAAATGCTTGCTCATCATCACTCTCTCTTCTCACCTTATGGTTACAATGCAAAAAGAAAAGAAAATTCTGATTTCGTCCTTGTTTTTCTCGAAAAGTCTGAACAAGAAACGCCAACAGCATACTATCACTTCCTCAAGAAACCGCAACTGCAAGCTTCCTTTCTTTTGGAATGAGCTCTTGCATTTGAGCAAAGAGTTCAGGCATCTGCTCTAGCAATCCTTGTAGCGATGAAAATGTAGAGATCATCTCGCACTTCAAAATAAAATTATTCTATAGATTCAACTGAGATATCGCGAGTTACTTTCTGATAAACTCAGCATTTCATAAGCATCCAAAAAATCAAAACTCCTATTCCCGCTATAATCTTGAGGATAAACCTCATCACACCAAAACTCAACATATAAAGCGCTACCAAAAAAGCAATCTGAAAAGCCGGAAGTTGATAGACTTTTTGAAGCTGATTGTACATACTCAAGCAAACCTGATGATTAAGCTCCTTTTGAGTTTCAAGGACATTATCCCAGACAAGATCTTTAGTACGCTTAATACGAGTTCCCAAATTTGAGAGAAACCCTTCTTCATAATCAGTTTTTTCAACTTCTTGATTTTGAAAAGAAATCAACTGAAAACGTTGAGTCAAATTTTCAACTTCAGAACAACTAAACGGCAGCGTCTGAAAATTCCCAAGCATTGCAAAACCAAAGATCAAACTGAAAATGGTCATCAATATTCCACTCCCTGATGCAAAATAGTCTCGAGTCTGAAATGTTCTAAATGATTTGAGATTAATCTTTTGCTGATATCGCAATCCAACACAACCCCAAACTGAAATAATCACAGCCAAAATCGTTTGCCAATTCCAAATCGGCAAAAAAAGTATTAAGAGAATCGATCAAATCAACAAAACTCAAAAAGTTTTCTTCCTATCAAAAGAAGTTTTTTCAATCGCAAGAAACCCCAAAGCCAAATCAAAAAGGAGAAAAAAAAGTCCCGCTGTCAAAATATCTTTTATCACAAAAAGATTAAGAAAAAAAGATAGAAAAAGCAGACTCGAAATAACCAATCGACTCCAAAACCTGATTTTTATTTTTTTTTCTCCTTGCATCACTAAATTGAATATAAACATTAATCTCGTTTCCAATAACGAAACAACAAAAAAGTAATTAAAACAATAGATCATCAAATCATACAAAAATCAGGGATTTGAAAGAATATTGTAATTACCCATTTGTGTATTATTAAAACCACAACTAATCCCAAGATCATCGCAGGAAGTAATGGAAGTGATTGCTCTGCCATTTTATTCGTCAAAAAAGTTGCTTTTTTATCATAATGCTTATTTTGAACTTCGTATCGCAAGACTCCAATTATTGCACTAAATACTAAAAAGGCGATAAAAAGTATGAGTTTATCAATTTCAAGTGTATATTCAAGAGTCCCCGTTCTAAGCAAAATTCATAGATAAGGAGCGACAATTACATCTCAAAATCAAATTCCTTCTTCATTTACTCTATATTTAATGTATACAAGCACCTTTGCAATCCAATACATTCCAAAAAAGAAGACAAAAAACCAGATTCCATCTACCAATATAGACCAATCAAAAATTCAAAATCCTAGCGCAACAGCAATCAAAACTCCCCCAAAAATAACCAGAGGAATATGTACCTCATACCAAAGTACATCATAAACAAGAAGCAACCACAAAATCCAACCATTTACGATCCAGAAAAGCATTTCTCAAGTTCCTGTTTTCTGCAAATACCAATAACACAGTCCAAAAATAATAGCACTTCCAAGCTCCAAAATCGGGTAAAGTCGAGAAATTTTTTTGTGACAATAACGACACTTTCTCCCCTGAAAAAGAAAACTAAAAAGCGGCACTAAATCCCAAGCCTGCAAACGATGCTTGCAATGAGGACATTCAGACCTTCACCAGAGAATTGAACTTGCCTGTTGATATGTCGTTGCATCCCCCCATCTCGACAAGATCACAGATCAAAATGATCCAAAAATTAAGCCAAAAAATATAGCTATACAAAGTCCAAAGACCATGTCCTCCTTTGAAAAAAATAAAAAACCTGACTTAACTATACACTTTTCCCCCCCCATTTCAAATAAAAGTCAAAAATGCTATATTTTCTCTTGCATTTTTGGTTAAATTTTATATAGTAAAAGCCGTAAAAGATTTTGGGAGTGTAGCTTAGTTGGTAGAGCAGGTCCCTCTTAAGGACAAGGTCGTGGGTTCGAATCCCACCCCTCCCAGAGTGAATTTAAACAATAGAGGAAGAGACAATATGTCTCATTTTTTGTTAAATAAAAAAACCACATAATTAAGCTATGTGGCTCAAAATATTTGATTCTACAAATCTCCCTTAATCTTATACAAGATCTGCAAAGCCTGAAGTGGACTAATTTTATCCAAATCAACCTCTTCCAACAGCGTTTTTAGTTTTTGAAAATTTGCCTTATCTTTGATATCTTCCACAGGTGCAGGAAATAACATACTAGAAACTGCATGCAATGGATGAGATCCATTCGTTTTAGAATCAGACTCTAAACTCTTAAGATAAAAGCTCGCCTCCTGCAAAATCTGCTGAGGAATTCCTGCAAGTTTTGCCACATCAACTCCATAACTCTTACTCGCACCTCAAGCACTAATTTTCTTCATAAAAACAACTTCCTTACTGGTCTCATAGACAGAAACTGAAAAGTTTTTAATCAATGGACTTTCCTCCTCAAGCGCTATCAACTCATGATAATGGGTTGCGATAAGAGTTTTTGACTTTAAAGTCTGTAAAATATAATGCAAAATCGCCCTCGTCAAAGCAAGACCATCATAAGTCGAAGTCCCACGCCCTAATTCATCAAAAATCACAAAACTCTTGGCTGTTGCATTGTTGAGAATATTCGCAACCTCGATCATCTCAGTCATAAAAGTTGACTGATTTTTTGCAATAATATCTCAGCTTCCTACTCTAGCAAAAATCCCATCAACAAGTCAGATTTTTGCTTCTTGTGCAGGAACATACAGCCCACAATGCGCAAGCAAAACAATTATTGCACTTTGTCTGAGAAAGGTTGATTTTCCTCACATATTGGGACCTGTAATGATATGGATAAGTCAGTTTTCATTTCACTTATCCTGACCAATCGTCAAAGAATTCGGGATAAAAGGCTGATCCTTAGGTAGATATGCCTCTATCACAGGATGGCGCCCTCATACAATTGCTATCTCCTCTCCAGAATAGAGACTTGGTGCAATATATCTTTTCTCTTTAGCAAAAAGAGCCTGAGAAGTAAATAGATCCAACCACGCCAATTTCTCACTAAATTTTGCAAGCACAAGAATATATTTTTCAAGATGCACTTTTGCTTCGTTGAGCAAAGACTGTTCCTGTTGCCTGAGCTTTTCACGAGCAGACATTATCATCCCCTGAATATTCTCTAGATAAGGACTAGAATATCTCTGATTATCTTTCAGGGTATTCCTACGGTGAATATCCCGTTTATCCTTATCAGAAGTCAGATTTTCCAACTTTTTTTGTAAAAATTGCTCAAAAATTTCACTATCTTTACTCGTAAGCTCCAAAAAATATCCTTGGTTCATTACAAACTTAAGCTTGATATTGGCAATTCACGCCTCGCGCGCAAGCAAGGCTTGATACTCCATCAAAACCTCATCACTATGATAGGCGATCTTCCTGAGTTCATCCACCTCTGGAGAAAACCCATCAGCAATATATTCACCATCCCCGAGCAACTCCTCATCTCTTTTAAGTAAACGCTCCAAATAAGACAAAAGAGAAAATAAATCTGATTTTTCATCTTCGTTTATTTCCAATTTTTCGAGTTCAGATAATATTTTCCCATCTAATCCTTCTAGTCCCATTCTCAAAATCGTTCTAAGCTTTACAAAGGGAACATAATTGATCTTGCGATACAAAATCAAACTCAAAATCTTAGAAAGATCAAAAAAACCTCACAAAAAATGATGAATTCTTGTGGTTTCTTCGCTTTCCACAAATTTCTCAATCTGCGAAAGACGATAATTTAGTTCTGAAAGGTTATTGATAGGATTTGCCAACAAATCCTTAAGAAGCCTAGAACCTGCAGCAGTCTTGGTCGTATCTAAAATTCAAAAAAGAGAATACTGGCTAGACGCCTCATAACTCGACGCAAAGATTTCCAAGTTTTTAACGGTCACTTCATCCATCAAAACAGCACCTTCATTGCTATGAAAACTAATCTTACTAATATTGGTCAAGCTCTGCTGCTGGGTATGCTGCAAATATGCAAACAAAAGAGCCAAAGCCTGACTTCTTCCATCGCTCAATGCCTTTCCATAACTTGTCAAATGAGAAACCTTACATACCTTACTAATCGTTAACTCAGGATCAAAAGGCACTGCATACACAGAAACCAAACATTTGAGATACTGTTGGATCGGACTAATAATCTCCTCCCTGTTTGGTAAATCCGTATCTACAATAATCTCTGTAGGCCTAATAGTCAACAAAAATTTTTGCAACTTTCCCAGATCTGAAAAGCTCTTAGTTTGATATGAACCTATAGAAAAGTCTCACCATGCAATATGATAGACTTCTCCCTGTTTTCAGAGACTACCGCACACTGCCATCAGATTTGAAACTTCTTTTTGACTTTCCTGAATAAAAGTTCCTGGTGTAATAATTGATTGAATTTTTCTCTCAACAAGTTTACCTGGAAGCGGATCACTTACCTGCTCTGCAATAGCTACCTTGTAGCCCTGAGCCAATAGCCTAGGGATATACTTATCTACACTATGATGCGGAATTCCCGCCATAGGAATAGGATCTTCTGCATTTTTATTTTTACTCGTTATGATGAGATCAAGCACACTCGCACAAATTTTCGCATCCTCAAAAAACACTTCATAAAAATCCCCAATACGAAAAAGCAAGATGCAATCTGGATTTTCCTGTTTCATCTGAACATATTGCTTCATAGCAGGAGTGAGTTTTTCGATATTCATCAGAGCAGTTTCAAGCTAAATTGATACTGCAATCTTAAAGTTCTAAAGCCTTTTTTCAAGAGGAAATAAGATAAAAAATCAATGTAAACAGCACAATAAACAGACTCAAGATAACCACTATCCTCAAAAATTTTCCTTGCAAATCCCAAAAATTCCCCTATACTCAAATCATATTTATCTCCTGCAAAATCCTATGCACAAAATAGCGCTCGTAAACTGCCGAACTATGCCTTGAGGTGTTCATAAAGTACTTCTTGATCTCATTTCTGCACAGCTCAAAAAACATCAAGGCAATGTAAAAATCGAGCTTTTTACACTCATTTCCGAATATCCTGAACTCAAGGTACAAATTCCTTGAAGCGAATCTCAAGCTACCATCGCTATTACTCAAGCACTCCCCCTTCGACTTTCCAAGCTCTTTCTCTATACCAAATCTCATAAAATACCCATCCTCTCTTCGCTCCTCGACTATCGCAATCTCATGCCACTCTACCCTCTCCTTATGAAACTTCTTTCTCTCAAAATAAAAAAATGGAAACCTGATCATATTGTAATTTCATCCTTTGCGATCGCAAAAAATATTACTCCCATTCCTTGAGTCCCAACCTCTCTCTACCTCCACTCTCCTATGCAATATATCTGGTCACACTACGAGGAGTATCTCAATAAATTTTCAGGACTTAAAAAACAAATTTTCAAATTCACAGCTTCATATTTAAGGAAATGGGATCTAAAGTATACCCACTTTGACAAAGTCATCTGTAACAGCCAATACACTCAAAAACTCGCTGAAGATATTTATCATATCAAAAGCTCTGTCATTTACCCAAAAATCAAAGATGAATATTATTTTGCAGGTATTTCTCCAACTCCAAAGCCCTATTTCGTATGTGTGGGGAGATTGGTCAATTTCGTAAGAGAATGCGAACTCATCATTCAGACTTTTAATGCTCTTAAACTTCCTTTACTTATGATTGGAGATGGACCAGATGCTCAATATCTCAAATCTATCGCAGGAGACAGTATCATTTTCACCTGATGGCTTGATCATGTAGACCTCATTGACACCGTCAAAAACAGTTCATGACTCATCAATCTCACTAAAGAAAGCTTCGGCATCGGAACCGCAGAAAGTTTGCTAATGGGAGTCCCTGTCCTATGATATGCTGAAGGAGCAACCGCAGAACTCCTCGATGAACACTCAGGGATACTCCTCCAAGAAAAATCTGTGTCTGCACTTTCCGAAGCACTAATCACATTTCAATCAAAAAAACGAGATAGAAAACTGATTTCCGAATCCTTTAGATCAAAACTCTCAATTTTTTCAAAACCTCTTGACTTATAATTTTAAATAAGTATAAGAAGGGTGTATTAAACAAAAAAACAAACGATTATGGAAACAACTGTAGACTTAGCTGTAGAGCACATGTGCTCATGGAAGCAACTTATTAACAGTATGGGGAATCTCTGGGATGAAGAGCAATGTCGGTTTCACAGCGAAGAAAGTATTAAGGAAGCTCTCATCAGAGAGATCAAAGCAGTACTCTCCTTTAGCGTCAGAGCAGTGTTCAACTGCTCAACTTTCAAAAAAAGGGAAAAGGAAATCTATGAAAACCTTGAACAACTCAAGGAACTCAACAATTTTGAAAACCCAGAATGGACAGAAGAGGATGCTACCCTCGTAGATGACCTTGAAACCTTCATCTATCAAAGATGACCACTTCTCTCACTCTCACACAAAAAAAAGGACCAATGGTACTCCATCTAAGGTCCTTTTTCTTATATTCCCATTTTCATAGTAAAATATTCATCTTTGCTCATCGATTTAAGTGAAAGAGAAACCTGTTGTCCTAGCTCAGCTTCCAGCCCTGAGATAATAAGCTTCTCATTTTCCTTATTATTCAACAACATTTTTGCTATCGAAGAAATTGCTATAATCTCAACCTCAGTTCCTGAGATCTTTTCAATCACAGCTCCATCAGCAAGATTTGCCTGTGCTGTTGGCTTGAGTCCTGCAATCACTTTTTTCCAAAGTGCGGAAAGATCCATCTCCTGAACCTGTGTTTCTACTGATTTTTCTTGATGAGCTTGCTGCTCTTGCTGATTATCAGAAGAAGAAGTCTGATTTTTTTCCGTTGATTGTTCTGAGATCTGAGGGAGAATATCAGATTTTTTGTCTCCTTTGCTAACCGTCTTTGATTGCACAGATGGAACGCAAACTCCTTCACCATCAAAGAATGAATTAAAAACAACCTTGTAAGCCATTCTCGGATGCGGATATCGCCTAATCACACCGAGCAAATCTCCCAACTTCTGAGAAATCTTGAGATAAAAATCCATATTCTCAAGCAAATGCTGGTCTGCATACACAATTACCTGCTTCGCAAACTGCACAAGATCAATTCCCTTCTGATCAATCTGATCCAAAAGCTCAAAAAACTGACTCTTGTCGCCATTCTCCAATTTTTCAAAAAATGCTCTCACCGTTCCCTCTCCTGCTACTCACAAAAACTTCGAAACATTATCTTCATCAATAGTCCCTAATATGCTTACCTGATCAATATATTTGACAGCATCTCTGACATGTCCCTCAGAAATATTAGCAATAATCTCCAATGCCTCATGAGAAGCATCCAATCCCTCAGCTTTACAAATCTTCTCCAAATGTCCAACCATTGCTTCCTGAGCAACTTTTCTATAGTTAAATACCTGACAACGAGAGATAATCGTATCTGGAACTTTATGCAATTCTGTAGTTGCCAAGATAAAGCACACATCACTCTTAGGCTCTTCAATCGTCTTCAAAAGTGCATTAAAAGCCCCCTTACTCAACATATGCACCTCATCGATCACATAGATTTTCTTGCGAAGTGCTGTCGGAGGATATACTGCCTTATCAATAATTTCTTCTCTAATATTATCCACTCCTGTATGAGAAGCCGCATCAATCTCTACATAATCGAGACTTGCTCCCTCATTGATCAGCTTACAAGCATCACAGACATTACAAGGATTCCCCTCTTGCAAATTCAGACAATTAAGCCCCTTTGCAATAAGCCTTGCTGTCGTGGTTTTCCCAGTTCCTCTTGGTCCAAAAAGCAAATAATTATGATGAACAGAATCTCTCGCCATCATTTGAGCTTTAAGAATATCAATAATATGCTCCTGACCTATCATCTGATCAAAAGTCTGAGGACGATATTTATTTGCAAGACTCATTTCTTTCAAGAAAAAATTTAAAATCTGAATTGAGTGTATCGTTTTTCCTCATTTTTGCAATGGAGATTTTCTAATTTGTATCCTACGCTATTCAAAAAAAACTCAAGGCAAAACCTTGAGCGAGCACACCTAAAATCATTTACTTCCTAATCTCTTCAATCAACTCCGGAAACTCTGCTTGATTAAAATGTCCTTTATCTTCAAAAATCTTCAACTCGGCATTATGAATCTCTCACGCAATACGCACTGAATGCTGATAAGGAACTACAAGATCATCCTTTGAAGTTCGGACAACGATTCTATCAGCTTTTCAACTAATATTTTTAATATCATTTACATCATAAGCAAAATCTCCCAAATAATTATCTCCTTCGTTCAGTCCCTGATCATCAAGTACCGGAGCTACCAAATGAAGCTGAGAAATCTGAATCGGGAATTCATTTTCCGCAAGATACTTAGTCAAAAACATTGCTCCAAGTGAATGCCCAACGAGTACCAGATTTTCCAGATCCAAAAAAGGAATATACTTTTCAAACCAAAGCTTCCAAGTGCTATAACGCGCCATATCTTTATTTGGCATTTCTGGCTTAATAACTACAAACTCAGGTAAACGCTCCTGTAAAGTCAGCCTTCGTCTCTTTTTTTCTTCAAAAGGATTGATCTCTCGAGTAGCCATAATTTTCAAAAGCTCATCGTTATCCTTTGTCAAATTTCCTCCATGAATATAAAGAAGTTGTTTCATATCAAGAGTATTAAATCTAAAAACTTAGTTGTCAGGATTATCTGGATTTGCTCTATATCCAGAGATCAATTGATCATTTTCCATTACAAATGGCCTCGCGTTAGGCTGATTTTTTTCGATATCATATTTGTTCATCAAATAATCACTCAAATCCTGACGAGAAGCAAATTTGATCATCTGATAAGGTTCTTGGAAAGCTAACTTTTCTATGAAATAAAGCTGACCATCACGAGCTGGAATCAACACTCCCACATGACCTATAAAAAGATAATTTTCTTCTTCAGAAAAGTATGAATGCACCCAAACTGAAATCAAAGAAGCCTGCAAATCAGACTTTTTAACGAAAGATATTCCATTTTTTCTTCGATAGTCTTGAACCTTTGCCAAATGTACAGAAACATCTTTGGTCAAAACAGTTGGAATCGCAGCAAAAACATGAAGGAAGTCTGACTTTTCAGTCTGGTTAAATAATGCTCTTGGACTCTCCTTTATTGCATCCTCATCCATAAATAATTGACTGGTATCTCAGCTCTGAGGAGTCTGAACCTTTATCAAATCCTTCATCAAATCAAAAGAAGTCAATCTACAATTATATCCGATAAAATTTGGACTCTTCTCCGCCCACAAATCCTGAATCTTCCCCTGATCATAAATTGGCTCAAGTGTTCCCGTGGTAACAAAACCTGAAATTAAATTTCCAGATCCTGCAATTTGATTAAAATGAATAATATTGCTCATCAAGCCACTAATTGACTGTTCAGAAATCCCTGCATCTGCAAGCAACTGAGCCAATTGTGCTCTCGATCCAGTATCCACCAAATTAGAATAAGTCAAACTTGTCTGTTTCTCATGAACACTCTCCTGACCACAAGCTGACAAAATCACGGCACACACCAACAATGCCAATAATCCAATACTCTTTCTCATTACAAATAACAAAACAAAATTAAAAATCTGATTTATTCTCCTTTCACAAAGCCAGACATTGCAATATCTGCCTATTTTTGACCAAAAAACAAGGTCAAATTGTTCTCAATATATTTATTCCCTGCTTGATCGATCGCATAGACATACATCCCTGGATACTTTACATCCGCCAACACATAATAATCAAATCGAGGTCTAGGATATTCAGTGGAAGAATCTTCCTCTTCATACTTATTGAGACAATAAAGTTTATCTCTCCAACCTTCCCTGAAAAACGGCGCAATAAAAGCATAAGGCTTTGCCTGCAATGGAGACCAAATCTGATAATGAATATTTTCATATTCGATCAACTGACAATTCGGATCCGCTTTTTTCGCGTCCTTTTGCACAACAAAATCTAAATTCTGATTTCTGTCTTTGTTTTCAAAGATAAGAACTGGCTTTTTATCATAAAACTTTGGATTGTAAATCTGATTACCTTTTCTCTCAAGTTTGATCCAATCAGTAGCCTCATCTAAGTGATTCCATATTCCTCAGAGATTAAGCGGAGATGTAGAAATCGTTGCACACAGCTCTGGAATATACTTACGGTAAGTCGCAGTCTGAGGATCATAATGCAAATAATAGATCTCATTGGTGTTTTTAAGCTGATCAAAATATCCTGATCCCTCACACCTCAAAGGCTGAGTCTCAAATGTATTCTGCTCCTGCTGATAACGATGTGTCAATTCAGGATTTATTTTATTTTCTCCTAGAGAGGAGACAAAATTTGGATTCTTTTGCAATGGCAATTCACAGGTTTTTAAATCATAGACCATTGCATTTCCATGCTTGATCTCATAATCAAAAGGATCTCAAATTCCTTTTTTGAAGCGGCCATTGGTCATCCTCTTGAATATCGCAGCATCTCCAGAGAGTCCTTCTAAAACTCGCTCCGACTGCTTGATTGTCTCTTCCCTATCATCAAGATAACTCCTTTCTCCTACATCATAAGTCACACCATCGATCACATAGACCGCATCTGAAATTGCATCATCTCTCGTCACAGGATAAGTCTTTCGCCCTATCAAATAGTAATGTCACTCATTTTCTCCATATCCCATCGGAGCAATCTTTCTAAATGGAGCACCTCCATACATCCAAATCGCTCCAACTTCATCATTATAAAGATTGATCTTGTCAATGATCTTCTTTCCCCAAAGTTGATTTTTGATTCTAGCCTTGAGAGGATTTCCCCATTTATGAATCATTCTCTGCGCATCTATCTCTTGTTCAATAGGATAATAGTCCCCGTCTTCTCCTATAGCATAATAATCATTTCTTTCCTTACACAACAGTGAACGATAAAAAAATTCATCTCCCCACACGGAATAAGTTCCATTTACCATAGCATTGATATCTCTCATTCCTCCAATTCCAGAAACCAAGTGCCCCTCTTTTTTTACCTTTTTACAGTTAACCAGCAATGGATCGAGCTTTTGAGGTTTATCCTCTCGATTTGATTTTGCATAATTACAGTTTGGCAGAGATCTAATATACTCCTGCTCTCTTTTTTTGAGTTCCTCATACTGAAGTTCACGAACTTTAGAAAGCTCCATTCAAGAATAGCTCCCGGTATACAAATCGCTCACCATAGCAACGAGTCCAGTTTGCACCTGTTGTCTTGGTTGAGATGAAAACTCCTGTCCACAAGCTGAAAATAGCACACACAGCATTCCAGTCAAAGTCACTCAAAAAAGCTTTTTCATTTGTAGAATAAAACAAGATAAAAAGTCTGATTTTGAATTGTAAAACAATTCATACCCCACTAAAGAGCAGGGACTGATTCTTCTTTTTTCATTTCGATTGCGATCACTCAAAATTCCTTTTCTTGTTCTATACTGTAAAATTTACGATATACCGCTATTCCCTGCTCTATTGTTTTTATATCTGGCAAAACATGCTTGAGCCCCTCATTTTCGAGCATTGACTGAAAACTAGTATACGAAGTCAGATTTACAACTTTTAATTTTTCTCAACTCTCTTCAAACTGTAAATAATCTCCTATTTTCAAAGCTCAAAATTTCCCCTTATTGAGTCTTCCCTCAACAGTTTTTTGCCCACTAAGGATCTGAGATTTGTAAGGTTCTTGTACATTAAATTGCACCAGCATCAAATAAGACAATAAAATAAATCCATACATTATGAGCCCTAATGCCCCTTTTCTCTATAGGGTAAATTAATCAAATCAACCTCAATCTTCTCATCCTCACATCGCTGCAAAGCACCATCTACAAAAGACTTTCCTGCGATATAGTCCGATACAAAAATCCCTTGAATCATCTCTTGCATCTTATGATCATGAAGATATCCAATCAAAATCCTCAAAACAACATCCAAATCAAATGCATCCAAAGTTATTACCACCATCGGCATAATCAGATCAGTTTTCAAGCGGATTTCACATTGCTCAAACCTCGAGGTAAACATTGGGAAATTGAGATTATCTCTATAGATTTCCGTTTTATTGATCAGATTTTCGATAAGCTGATTTAACTTTCTCTCTAACAAAGGAATCATAATCTGAGCTTTCGCAGGCACATCATAATCTTGAAGTTCCTGATAAACAAGTGTTATACTCATAGAGAAAAACAAGTTTAAAAGTCTGACTTCAGTCTTCTAGGATATTTAGACTTAGGGTCAGACTTGATAACTAAAATTCACAGTTCTTTGGAGTTCTAGGGAATGGAATTACATCACGAATATTCTCCATACCGGTAATATACATCACAAGCCTCTCAAATCCCACACCAAATCCTGAATGAGGAACACTACCGTATCTTCTCAAATCCAAATACCAACTATAATCTTCTGTATTTAGATCCATTTCTTGCATTCTCTTTTCAAGCTTTGCCAGATCATCTTCTCTCTGAGAACCTCCAATCAACTCCCCAATTCCAGGAACAAGCATATCCATTGCTCTTACGGTTTTACCATCCTCATTGAGTTTCATATAGAAAGCCTTAATATCTTTCGGATAATCTGTGATAAATACTGGTCCATTAAAGATCTTCTCTGACAAATATCTCTCATGCTCAGTCTGCAGATCAATACCCCATTCTGGAGCATATTCAAACTTTTCTCCACATTCTTGAAGAAGTTTTACCGCCTCTGTATAAGAAACTTTGGCAAAGTCAGATTTTACCAACTTTTCAGCTCTTTCTTTCACTCCTGGCAAGATAAATTGATCAAAGAACTCAATCTCGGCACTTGCATTTTCCAAAACATAAGAAAATACATATTTGATCATATCTTGAGCAAGTTGCATATTATCTTCCAAGTCAGCAAAAGCAATTTCTGGTTCTATCATCCAAAACTCTGCAAGATGTCTAGTCGTATTTGAATTTTCTGCACGAAAAGTAGGTCCAAAAGTATAAATCTTTCCAAAAGCCGTAGCAAAAGTCTCTCCCTCTAGCTGTCCACTCACTGTCAATGAAGCTTGTTTCCCAAAAAAATCCTTTGAAAAATCTGGCTTCCCTTCTTCGTTTTTAGGTAAATTCTGAAGATCCAAAGTCGTTACTTGAAACATTTCTCCTGCTCCTTCAGCATCAGAAGCTGTCAAAATAGGCGTATGTGCTCGCACAAATCCTCTCTGATTAAAAAACTGATGAATCGCAAATGAAAGTAAACTTCTTACTCTAAATACTGCAGAAAAAGTATTTGTTCTTGGTCTCAAGTGAGCAATTGTTCTCAAATACTCAAAAGAATGTCTCTTCTTTTGAAGAGGGAAACTCTCATCTGCCGCACCGATCAAGGTAACCTTACTCGCCTGAAGCTCAAAAGCCTGCTTCCCCTGAGATTCTACAAGCTTCCCCTCTACTGCAATAGAACTTCCAGTACTGATTTTTGTAATTTCAGCAAAATTCTCCAAATGTTCTTCAAAAACAATCTGCAGATTCTTGAGATAAGAACCATCATTAAGCTCGATAAATCCAAAAGTTTTACTATCTCTAAGACTTCTCACCCATCCATTTACCAAGATCTCAGATCAAATCAGACTTTTATAATCTTTATAAAGAGTTTTAATACTCATTGCTTGCATTTTCTCTATCCAAAAAAATAAAATATTAGCATCTTAGTCTCATTTTTCCCAAGAAACTAAATAATCCTGATTTTTTTATAGTCAATTTAGCCTTACTTGCAAGGGAAAATCTCTTTTTAAAAGAATATTAAGCATAAATGCTAACATTCCTGCAAAAATTTCAACTCTACCTTTCTCAAACCAAACTTTGGATTATCAAATTTTACCACTGCCATGTTATTCCAAATCTCAAGTACGATTCCTTGTCCAAAAAGTTTGTGCCTCACAATAGCTCCTTCAGTAATCGAAGAACTAACTGCACCAGCGCGAGATTGACTCAAATCATAAAACTTACACAAATCATTTGGGATTTCTTCCAAAAATCTACTTGGAGGATTCATCTTGAGCTGTCATCGGGTCATTCTCTGATTTGCATGCGAAATAAAGAGCACATCTTTTGCTCTAGTAATCGCCACATACATTAGTCTTCTTTCCTCTTCTAGAGTTTTAGGCTCGAGCATTGCATTTGCTAGAGGAAAAATATTATCCTCCGCCCCTACGATAAAAACCACCGGAAACTCTAACCCCTTACTCGAGTGAATCGTCATCAATTTAACAGCATCAGAATTTTCATCAGAACTTTCGATCATATCAACCATCAAAGTCACCTCTTCTAAGAATCGCCTAAGCAAATCCTCTCCAGAGCTGACTACTTCTTCATTGGCATTACTCGCTCAAAAATCATACTTACTCGCCATATTGATCAATTGTCAAAGGTTATCATACTTCTCTTCTGCTACTTGCTCACTTCCCTCTTCCTTAAGCAAATAATCCTTATAATTGATTTTTTTGAGTAGAGATTCGAGAAGATCCGCTGGATTCAAAGTCTTGATCGACTCTTGTAAACCTGCAAATAAAGTCAAAAAATCCTGAATCCCATTGACTGCAGGACTCGTTAGTTTGATTCAGCTTTCTTGTTCTATTGTCTTAGTATTTCATAGCTCACCAATAAGCTTCAGCGTCTCATAAAGAGAAACTCAATTATCAACAGCAAATTCTTCGATGCGATCAAGAGAGGTTTTTCAGATCTTTCTATTGGGAATATTGAGGACTCTTTTGAGAGAAACACTATCAAAAGGATTATTCACGATTCTCAAATACGCCAAAATATCTTTTACTTCTTTTCTCTCAAAAAACTTAAACGCCCCAAAAATCTTGTAAGGAATTCCCTCTTGAACAAAAAGTGATTCAAAATTCTGACTCTGAGAATTGGTTCTATACAAAATCGCGATCTGTCCTCGAGAACGGATCTTCCCCTTTTCTTTGAGTTGTTTGATCATTTCGATCGTATTAGCAGCCTCATCCGTATCGCTGGGATGCGTAAAGATCGTAATTTTATCATTTCCTTCTCTATGAGCTACGATATTTTTTTCATATTGTTTGGTATTTTTTTTGATCACTTCATTTCCTGCTGCAACAATATGCGGCTTGGAACGATAATTGGTCTGCAATTTAAACATCTGGATATCTGGCCAATACTGCTTCACATTGAGAAAATTCTCCATCAATGCCCCTCTTCGCCCATAAATACTCTGAAAATCATCTCCAATTAAAGTAATATTTGCACCTTTTTGATCAGGATGATCAACATTTCCACTCATAAGCTTCATCAACTCAAACTGGATCCAGTTGGTATCCTGAGCCTCATCCACGAGAATAAAGTCAAAAGCATTTTGCCACTTTCTTAAAATCTCTGGAGACTTTTGAAAAAGCAAATAGGGCAAAAGCAGCAAATCATCAAAATCAAGACTATTACTCTTCTCTAATTCCTTCTCATACTCTTGATAAAGCTTTCCCATAGACTCATCATAGTTGCCATTTGCATACTTCAAAAAGAGCTCTGCAGTTCTTCCCTCATTTTTCTGCTTTGAGATAAAACCTTTTACCTCCTGAGGTTTGAAAGTATCCGCCAAAGCATATCTTTTTAACAAATCACGAACAATTTTAGCACTATCATCAGCATCCAAAATTGCAAAATCCTTCGTATATTTCTTTTCTAAATGCTCAATATCTTCTTTGAGAATTTTGAGAAAAATCGAATGAAAAGTTCCAATTCGCTTAAGCTGTCTAGCATCAAGAGAAATTTGAGGAAGCTTTTTGTTTTCTACACTTTGAAAAAAGTCTCAAAAACCTGAATCAGACTCCTCCACTTTTTTTTCTTCGATAGACAAATTATCATCGCTAAAATTTTGAGCATTGATTTCCTCTCAAAGTTTGATCAACCTCTCTTTCATCTCATTTGCCGCCTTATTGGTAAAGGTTACACCGAGAATTCTCTGAGGTTTGATCTTAAGCCCCCAAATCAAATATGCAATTTTATAGGTCAAAACTCTTGTCTTTCAACTTCAAGCACCGGCAATAATAAGTGAGGAAGTATCAGTATGTAGCGCTGCGGCAGTCTGCTCTTGATTGAGATTTTGCGCAATATATTCCTTAAGTTGCATATTTTGAAGAAAAAAAACTAAACAATTCTGATTGTAAAGAAAAGCACTCCTTTTTCAATTCAGCATTAACAAAAAAGGCTTGACATTCTATACAAAATAAATATATTCCAATCAAACCTAAATAAATATTAGATATGAGAAAAAAACATCAAACCAACTCAAAAAAACATCAAACCAACTCAAAAAAACATCAAACCAACTCAAAAAAGCATCTTCGTATCATCATTGGAACAGACATTGACCAATTTGAAGAACGAATAGATAAAACTTTTTCATCCTTTGATTTTGCAGTTCAAGATCTCCTGGTAATCAGTACTGATGAAGAATACAAAAGATTCAATGACTACTGCAAACAATCTTGGCCAAACATATGGAAACAAATCAAACAAATCAAAGGGAAAGTCGCATATATTCCCCGAACAAGCACCTGGAAAGGATTAAAAAATTCTCGTTCTTACTGGAATCAATACAAATCAATCAGGCTTTATAGTGAATATTTCCATACGCTCCGCCTCAAAAACTTCTTCTCTTTACTTGGTCGTGACAAAGGATTAACAATCCTTGGTACTCAATCATTCGGAAGTCTATTTCAAATACTACTCTATTGGTTTGAATCCAAACCAAACAAGGCAGAAATGGTGAGCAATGTCGAAACTTTTTTAAGAAAAAACAAGTTAATCTGACAAAACTCTCTATTACAAAAAATCCCAAGAGAACCTCTCTGGGATTTTTCAAAAGATCTAAAAAACATGATCCTGAAACAAATTTCTCACATTATTCTAATTCAAAAGTAACGGTTAATTTTGCAGTTTGCTCTTGTTCTCCTGCATAAAGTTTTGACTCACTAGCAGATTCTGCTATCTGATTTACGCTTTTTGCTCTAACTGGATAAATGATCTGTCCTTGATCATCACTAGCCGAGATAGCAACCACCTTTCCAAGTTTTTTCCCTGCAAGTTGCGCAAGCTGAGCTGCCTGTTTTTTAGCATCTTCAAACGCAGCATTTCTCGCCTCATCACTTCCCATTTTCTTTTCTACCAATGAAAAGTCAATGCTATCTACACTTACTCTATTTGGCAATTTTGCCTGCAACACTTCTGCATCCTTCTCTACATCGGCACCACTCAAAAATACTGACAAAGTTTGTCTTGCAATATATCCATTTGCAACTCTAGATCCAGAAACATAATCCCAATCCTGCTGTACAGAAACGTTTTCTGTCTTAATCTGATTTGTAGCAACCTTTTGTCCGCTCAAAGTTACCTCTAAACGCTTCATAGTCTGAGCAACAGCATTTCTAGCATCTACACTAGTTGCTCCAGTTTCTGAGAGACTGAGAACGATATCTACACGATCTGGAGTCTGTTTTGAGGATCCTACTCCCTCAACAGTAACCTGAAAATCTTTGGTCTCTTCTTGAGATTGATAATACATAGCTCCCAAATAGGTTCCGCAAAGCATTAAAGTACAAAGCACTGCTCGTAATCCTTTCATTTGTTTGTCTAAAAAAAATAAATACATCACAAACTTAATATTCCTCATAAAAAAATCAAGACAAAGCTCTTTTCCATTTGCAAAAGAGTTAAAAAAGCATATACTTGCAATGCTGAACTTCTTCATCTGTTAGGTGGATTATATCAAAAGATTGAAAAATCTGAATTCAACCCCTTGATATAATCTATCTAAACAATAAATCAACAATCGAGGAAGTAGTGAGGACACCCTCTAACATCAGCATTTGAATTTCTTTTTTGAAATTCTTAAAGTATTTTTTATTTCTTTGTACACAAAAATGGTTGTTAAAAAACAATTTGAAACCTCTCGCCAATCTATGAACTGGCATGGAAGAGAACTTTCCCTCGAAATCGGAAAACTCGCTGTTCAAGCCGATGCCAGCATCAGAATGCAAATGGGAGACAATGTAATGCTTTATTCCACTACTATGGAAAAAAATCCTAGAGAATGACTTGATTTTCTCCCACTCATGATTGATATGAGAGAAAGCTTTTCTGCTGCTGGAAGAATTGGAGGTGCAGTCTATAGAAGAAGAGAATGACGCCCTTCTGACCAAGCAATTTTGAACGCAAGACTTACAGATAGAGCACTCAGACCAATGTTTCCAAAAGGGATGATCAACGATATTGTCGTTTCTGTTACCCCTTTGGCACTTGATCATCAGATGAGTCTTGGAGTTATGCATATTATCGGTTCTTCACTCTCAATCCTCGCAGCTGGAATTCCTTTTGATGGACCAGTTGGAGCTGCTCAAATCGGATACCTTGATGGACAGTTTATCGTAAATCCAAGCTTGGAACAGTTAGAAAAATCTGACTTAAACCTTTTGGTCGCTGGTAAAAAAGGATCTATCAATATGATCGAATGTGAAGGAAAAGAGTTCCCAGATAACCTAATGAAAGAAGCCTTCACCCTCTGACAAAAAGTTATTGATGAATCTTGTGATTGGCAAGCAGATTTCATCAAAACGCTTGAAATCAAACCTCAAGAAATCACCTTCAACAAACCAACTGAAAAAACAATGGAGCTCATCAATAGCTACCTTACTTCAGACAAACTTGAAGCTATGGCAGGGAATACAAAAACTCCTTTCAACGAACTCTATAACCTCTACGAAAAGGATATTCTCGCCCTTGCAAAAGAACAAACTACAGAAGAAAATGAAGCTGATTTCACTGAAAGTAAACTCAAAATGGGAGTATTCAATGCAATCAAAGCATTCATCCGTTCTAGAACTATTGATACAGGAAAGAGAATAGATGACAGAGGAATTCTCGACATCAGACCACTCTACTGCGAAACAGACAATCTCCCTAGAGTACATGGAAGTGGACTTTTCTGGAGAGGAGATACTCAAGTGCTCTCTACTGTAACTCTTGGAGGCCCTACCGACTATCTCGTTCTCGATGACATGGAACACAATGATGTTCAGCAAAGATACTTCCACCACTACAACTTTCCTCCATTCTCTACTGGAGAAGCTAAAGCGATGAGAGGAACAGGAAGAAGAGAAATTGGGCACGGAAGACTCGCAGAAAAAGCTCTTGAATTTATGATTCCAAGCAAAGAAAGCTTCCCATACTCTATCAGAGTAGTAAGTGAATGTCTCGGATCTGGAGGATCTACAAGTATGGGATCGGTTTGTGGATCTACGCTTGCGCTTATGGATGCTTGAGTTCCTATCAAGAAACCTGTTGCAGGAATCGCTATGGGACTTATGACCGAACACCTAGAAGACGGAACAATCACAAAATATCAGATTTTGAATGATTTGATGGGAACTGAAGACTTTACTGGAGATATGGACTTCAAAGTAGCTGGTACCAAAGAAGGAATCAACGCAATTCAGCTTGATACCAAGCTCAAAGGTCTTCCTCTCACTATCGTACATGAAACTATTGATAGAGCTAGTGCTGGATACAAGGAGATTATGGACTTTATGCTCCAAACCATCGCCGAACCAAGAACACAAGTTAAAGAATATGCTCCAAAAATCCATGTATTCTCTATCAAACCTGAAAAAATCAAAGAAGTAATCGGAAAGGGTGGAGAAATGATCGATAAAATCATCGAACAGTGCGATAATATTAAAATTGACTTTGAAGATGATGGAACCTGCTTTTTGACACATAGCAATCAAGCTATTATTGAAAAAGCAAAAAATCTGATTTTAGAGATCGCAACTGATCTTGAGGTCGGACAAAGTTTTGAGGCAAAGGTTGTAAGAATTGCTGACTTTGGACTCTTTGTACAACTTCCAAAAGGAAAACAAGGACTTTGCCATGTTTCCAATCTCGGACAAAAATATCCAGATGGATTAGACAAGCACTTCAAACTTGGAGACCTCATCAATGTAACTATCTCAAACATCGGTCAAGATTGAAAAATCGCAGTAAAAAGAAAACTTGCCTAAGCAACGATAGAGTAAAAAGCCTGAAGAAAAAACACTTCAGGTTTTTTTATTCAAAAAAACTGATCTTAATCCAAGATCAGAATTCTTTTAACTTAATTCTTGAAGATTTTTTCGAAGTTTTTCTTGTTCTTTACTAAGCTTTTTAGGAATATGCACTTGTAGTTCTACAATCATATCACCTCTATGAGAGAAAAGCCCCTTTTCCCCAAATCACCTATTTGCAACTCTTACTTTTTGTCCAATCTGTGTCCCTTTAGGAATCTTAACTGTTGTCTTTCCTTCTGGATGAGGCACCTGCACCTCTCCTCACAAAACTAGGTCAAAAAGACTGACTTCTGCCTTGGTGTGAAGATTATTCCCAGATCTACTATACTTCTCAGAAGGAGCAACCTTAATTTTTACATACAAATCGCCCGTAGGAAGTCCAGCTGCATCATTTCCTCTCGCAGCATATTTTAAATAAGCTCAATCCTTAATCCCAGCAGGGATATTCAACTCGAGAATCTCCTTATGAGGCATCACCCCTCCATTTTCCAGCTCCTTTCCATCTTTCTTAAAGATTGTTCCTGTTCAATGACACTTTGGACAGGCAGCTTGAGTTTGAATTACCCCCATAAATGACTGCACTTGCTGCATTACTCTTCCAGTCCCATTACAATGACTACAAGTCTCCTGAGTTGTTCCCTCAATCAAAATATCTCTTGTATAGGCAATCTTCTTTTTTACTCCCAAAAAGGCTTCTTCAAAACTGATTTCAATCTGCTTTTCTAGATCATCTCCTCTTGTTTTTCTTCTGGATCTTCCTCAGCCAAATCCTCCTCCAAACATTCCTCCGAGCAAATCTCCAATATCACCAAAATCAAATTGAGCTCCTCCTCAACCAAATCCTCCAAAATCAAATTGAGCTCCTCCTCAACTAAATCCTCCAGCTCAGAAACCACCTTTTCTATAAGCATCATACTGTTGTCTTTTATTCTGATCCGAAAGCACCTGATAAGCCTCATTGATTTCCTGAAATTTCTCCTTACTTCCTCAACGGTCTGGATGATGCTTTACCGCAGCTTTTCTAAAAACCTTTTTTATCTCATCAGCACTAGCATCTTCTCCTACACCTAAAATTTCATAATAATTCTTCTGTGGGTCAAAATCCATTTTTATATCTTGAATATATAAATATAGCACCTAAATATGAATAGTGATAATACACAATTAACTAAAAAAAACAAGCAAAAAAATCAGATTTTTTACCCTTTGTATTTTTTCTTTTCATGAAGACAAAAACTGCAATATTTACGAAGTAAATAACGCAAAGCGATATTATTTGCAATTTCCGCACAAAACCACTATAATTAACGTAAATTTATATCAACAGCATTACAATGAAATCAAATATTCTCTGTGCTCTTACTTTATCAAGTACCCTCAGCATGGGAACTACTCCATATCAACGACAAAACAGCACCAAAGAAGAAATCAGTTTACTTTTTAGTGAAAATACAAAACCAACAGAAGGAGACCAAAAAAAACTATCAATTTCTCAAAAAAAAGGACACAAAGAAAAGCACAGTCCAAATACTAAATTCATATCAATTTCATCCTCTGATCTAAAAGGAAGCCCTTTTGACCCATCACATCCGATGATCAGTCTCAATGCAACCAACCTTTTATGAGCAAGTCAATCTGAAAAAATTCTTTCAGAATTCAATACTCACGATCAAAAACTCACCTTTGAAGAAAAACTACAAAAAGGAATCAAAGTTCCACTTATTTATCCAGAATTGAGTAAATATTTTCCAAAAAACTTAATTAAAGTACAACAAGATCCTCAATTTAGTAACTATAGTTTTTCAAATCCCAATACCCTTATCCTACTAAAAACAAAATCTGGAAGACACGCATTAGCTTACTATCAAAATGGAACATTAGCGATGACTAGCTTTGTTTCTATTGGAACACTACAACATAAAACAATCTCTGGTCAATATACAATCACTCCAGATCAAATTCGCCGCAGATCTAGAAAATACAAAAACGCTCCAATGCCTTATTCTCTCCATATTAGTTGAGGATATTTTCTCCATCAATGAAGAAGTAATGGATATCCTCTCTCTCATGGTTGTATCAGAGTGCCTTGACTCTATCAACAATGGCTCTATAAACAAATTAAACAGGGGAAACAAACACAAATCATAATCCATAATCCTTATCAAGCTACATCATTTAAAAAAGGAGAATAAAACTCCATGCTTTAAAATTAAAAAAAACTGACATCTTTCGTCAGTTTTTTCTTAGAAACTAGTATTCAACTTGAACTCCAGGGCTCATTGTAGTTGCAACTACAACCTTTTTAACAAGCTTACCTTTTACACCAGTTGGCTTGTTTTCTTCGATAGCTTTCATCAAAGATTCAATATTCTCGATAAGCTTAGTATTGTCAAAAGACAATTTTCCAACCAAAGCATGAACATTTCCTGTTTTATCAAGTCTAAACTCGATTTTACCTTTCTTTGTCTCTTCTACAGCTTGAGCAACATTAAGAGTTACAGTTCCAGCCTTTGGAGATGGCATCAATCCTTTAGGACCGAGCTGCTTAGCAACAGGAGCCAATTCTCTAATAAGTTCAGGAGTAGTAATCAATACATCAAAATCTGTCTTTCCGGCCTTGATATCAGCAAGCAAATTTTCATATCCAGCAATATCTGCACCAGCTTTTCTTGCTTCATCAGCCTTGTCTTCAGTAATGAAAACAGCAACTTTCTTAGTCTTTCCTGTTCCGTGAGGAAGGATTGTTGTAGCTCTAAGCATTTGATCATTATACTTAGGGTTAGCGTTAGTTTTTACTGCCAATTCAATACCAGCATCAAACTTAGCATAATTTACCTTTCTCAAAAGCTCAATTGCTTCAGCCAAAGGGTAAAGTTTAGTCTTTTCTACGAGTTTTTTTACTTCTACGTACTTCTTTCCGTGTTTCATAATAATTAAGATAATTAAGAATAAAAGTGGTTCGAGCGATCAGATTTCTAAACTTTTTTACAAAAGTTTAAAACCTGACCTCCCACGATTGATATTATAGAGCAACATCAACTCCCATATTTCTTGCTGTACCAGCAATGATTTTGAATGCAGCTTCTTTATCATTTGCATTCAAATCGTCTTTCTTAAGTTCGTAAATTGCTTCAAGATCTTCTCTAGTCAACTTACCGATCTTTTTCTTGTTTGGTTCTCCAGAACCAAGATTTTGATTGATTCTCCATTTGATAAGTCCTGAAGTAATAGGAGTTCCAATATCCATCTTGAAAGTTCTATCAACATAAACAGTCAACTTTACCTTCACCTTTACTTCAATTCCACCAAACTGCTTCATCAAATCTGCAGTCTTTTCATTAAATTCTTTTGTAAACTGTCCAATATTTACTCCATTCGCACCAAGCATAGGTCCAAGTGGAGGTGTTGGAGTTGCCTTTCCAGCAGGTACTTCAATATTGAGAATTCTTTGTACTTTTGCCATTCTAATCCAAAATTTTAAGTAAATAAAGATTTCAAATACGGTTTTGATTGATGGTAAATTTTATAAGGAATCTGAAGCATTCGCAACTCATCCCCAATCTTAACCATCATTATAACCATCTTGTCCTTGTATTCTGGGAGATTAATATAGTCTACCCTATCTCCAAAGAGCTCATTTTTGATCAAATCAGCCTCGCTCCTGATGGAATAAACATTCCCTCCAAGTTGCTGAACTGTTTTTTTCAAAGTTGCTGGTTCTTGTGCAAAATATGCAAAATACCTCTCTTTGTTATCGCTCAGAATATAATCTGGACTCAAACCTAGCACTTCCGCGCTATCCAACACTCAAAAATATAATTGAGTACCTGAAAGCTGCTTAATACCATCGGTTTGTATTGTAGAGACTACCCCAGTTGAAGCGGTCTGAGACAGTATCCCACTACTTGACTGTGCATCAAATCAAGTAGCAATATTTGAGTTACTCACTCAACTTAAATCATCTAATAGTCAGAAATCTTCTCCTGACAAAGCAGAGTCCAAAATCTGACCAGAAACCAAGCTATCCGCCTGATCTCAAGAACTTGTTATTGCTGATCATAAACTCAAAAGCTCTTTCCCCCTTACTTGATAAAGTAAAAGATACACCACAACACATGCCACAAATAAAATCAGCAAGCATAATGAAACAAGTTTTTTTTCTCTTTCCATAGACAAACATTAACAAAGATAAAACTAATTTACTAGTTCAATCTTGTCCATAGCAATAGTTACAGGAGTCAGTCTTCCGAGCACTTCAACATTTACAACCGCAATAGACTCCTCTGGATTCAAATCCTTAATCTTTCCAGTAAGATTCTTAAATTCACCATCTTTAATTCTTACCAACTCATCAACCTGGAAAGGAACAACCAACTCAGCTCTTTCCTGTGCTTGAGCGATTTGGCTCATCATTTGCTGATACTCCGCATCTGTCAAAGGAATTGGCTTTGTCTCTGCTCCAACAATAAGTCTTACTCCTGGAGTATTTCTTACCACATACCAGATCTTATCGTTCATCTTAGATTTAAAGAATACATAACCAGGATAGAGTTTCTTTTGTCTAACTACCTTTTCTCCTTTTTTCATACTTGCTTCGCTAACCATTGGAGAAAGAAAATCAACAACATCCTCATTCAATCCTTGTTTATTTACTCTTTCTTGAAGATTCTCAATCACCAAAGACTCCTGCCCTGCTGTAACACTCAACACATATCGTCTAAACTGATTATCCTCAATTTGCTTTTTTATTTCATTGGTATTTATATCTCTTTGCATTGTTTAATTCAAATGAATGAATAAAAGCTCTCAATCATTATTACTTGCTCTTTGTAGAGACTAAACAAAAGATCAAAACGTGAATTTAAATTCAGTTTTTCTCATTTATTTTAGTTTTATTGAGCCGCGCCTGTAGCTACTTCCTCAGCAGCTCCTGAAAGCAATTGTACAGTAGCTCCTGAAAGCATGTTTTCCACATCGGATTTTGTCAAAACATCTTCTGCCCCAGTTTCTACAGCATGTCCTGTACTTACAACAATTTCAGTTCCAGACATTTTAGTATAAAAAGCTCTGTATCCATCTGAGAAAATTGTATCAGCAATCACAAAGTAAATTCCTGCTACAATAACCGCTGCGAAAATCCCAATAGTCAAAAGAGCAACATCCTTTGCTGTAGGGAACTTAAGCTTTTTAACTGTATCAAGACTATCATAGATAAAATCTAACATTTCATACTATTTAACATCTAAAAAACATCAAAACAATACTAGTGATTTCCTTACAAAATGCAAGCAGAAAACAAAAGAAAAAAGAAGTCTGACTTTTTTCAAAGTTTTTCTTCTTTCCTCACAATAAGAAATTCGATCTAATTGCTCCCAAACTATCACCTTTTCTAATCTCCTCAATAAACCTGCTGAGCGTAAGATACCGATGACTGTTTAGAAACACCACTTAACGACTTAGTTCTCAAATTACTTTTCTCCATTCTCCTTTCCATTTCAATAATTGATTTATTGAGAAAGTCTTCTTGATTATAAAATTTTCTCATCTTATTCCTTTCTGCATTTTGCTGTTTTTTACTCAAAGGCAGATCTGTATTATGTTCTTCTTCATCCTCTGAGTCCTCTTCATCTGGAGAAATAATCTCATCTCCATTATACTTATTGTACTCCGGCCAAGGAATCAATAGTTTTGCTTTTGCATCAGTATCTTTCAAAACTTTCTCTCAAAAAACTTCTTTGAGTACATTATCGTCCATTTCTCAGAGATTATCTTGAAAATATTGAACAAACACTTCTACAAATTTTTGAAGTTCTATAGGAGGAGCAAAATTTCTCATTGTCAAAAGCTTTGATCTCAAAAAATAATCCAAAATCAAACCTGAATCACTATTTTGATAGATTCCTAAATTCAAGAGTACTCCCTCTTTTTGTACTTCTATCTTTTTACCTTGATTTTGTTTAACATAACGCGCTGTTTTTAATACAGAGACTAATCCTGGATAGTCTGCTTCCGTCATTCTTGTACTAAAAATCTTCAAAAAGAGATTCATAATATCTGCAGGATTTCCCCTACCTTCATTAGCATTTTTCTGCCTTTCGAGAGTAGCTTTGAGATCATTAGTTACTTCTTTTCGAAAAAGTGCCTTATCATTTCTAACATCAGCATCTTCTCAGTCAAAACCATTTTGGTTATAACCCATATTAAGCTGAAAAACTTCTACCCCCTTTTGCAAGCCATTTAAACTCATAAGTACTGGATTTTTAGCCCAATTAGCATATACTTTATCTGATTGTCTTTTCCAAAGCTGGTCGTTTACCTTTTTTTCTATAGGATCAAATTTAGGTTTTTCCACCTCACCTTTTTCATTTTTTCCTCATTCACGAATAAAGAGAGAATCAAAGTACCCATTTACCTGAGCTTGATTCATATCTCGCCAATGCCACAAATGATCCATAAAACCAGCATAATCAATTTTTCAAGAACGGTGAGAAAAATCTGATTTTTTGAGTCCTTTTTCCTCTAGATATTGACCAAAAGATCTTTGTCACTCTGCCGGAGGGATCTTATTCATCAGATGCCATGCATTATCCCAGTGATCTCGTTTCTTGGTTCAAAAAGCAGTAGGAATCTGCAATGTTATTGCGAGCTGATCAAAAAATTTCCTTGTTAACTTATCTCCACCATATCTATTCATCATACCAGAAAGCACCACAAAAGAAAAAGCTCTTCTTACCTGATCCATTCTATAACCACTTTTACCAGTCAGGTCAACCATTCTCATCAAATTCGCTATTCCTCTCTCAAATCTACCAGACTTAATCATTGATTTAAAATCATTGAAGGCTTTTTCAAAATTCTGATGTTTTAGTTTTCCATATTCTTCCTGAATCAAAGAATCTGTTTGCTTCTTTTCTCCCTCTAACGCTCCAGCAAACTTCGATGAATAAATTTTTCTGAGACTAGTATCATTCCCCTTCACAGATCCAAAATCAAGCCCAACATCAGCACCTCTGATATTATTGACAATATAATCAATCTCAGAATTTTTCAACCTATCCTGAAGTTGGTCAGAATCAGCAGCCCCCGCCTGAATTCTTGCAATAATATCATTTTTCATCTCCATATATCTTTTATGATGATCATTTCCAAGAAGACATTTTACCCAAAGAGCCTTATTTTCACCTCATTGAACATTACGATAGAGTCCTGCTCATTTCTTTAGATTTGCAATCATAGCCGCAGCCATAATAGGTCTTAATTTTGGATTATTAACTACAGTTTCCCCACTCTCCAAAATCTGCTGCAAAGTTTTTCATCACAAAGCAGCTTGTTTAAGCCCCGTAAAGTCATCCTTCCCTGTCCTAAAAAAAGTAGCAAAATCTCACATTCCTTCAAATCTCTTAAGCCAATCTTCAATAACTGCCCAAGTTTTACCTTCTACTTTTGATATTGCCTCATCTCTAAGACTATTGGCAGCACTTTTCACAACATCTCATGGGATAATTTTAGCAATTTTATCATAAATTCAAAAATCATCAATCAACCAATTCAAACAGAGATCATCTTGCTCCTTATAACGAGACTCTATTTTTGCCGTCAAATTTTTCCAAACTGTCTTAACACTTGAAGTCATCGCGCGTATTGACATCCACTTCCAGACTCTTTGCTTCTTACCAGGGATCTCACCTTGAGTCTTAAGCTCAGCTTCTACCTGCTCTTTCGTCTTTGGCAATAAATGTTTATTTGCTACAAAAAGTAAAAAATCTGACAATTTCATCGTTTTCTTATAATGTTTGGTTTCTCAATTCATATCAGGCACATCACCAGTCACCTCTACTGTATCGTTATCTATCATCTTTGTTTGATAGATAATCTTTTCTCTACTAAAACCACTTTTTTGATCAGAAACTTTATCATATACAGCAAAATGGGTTGCCTCTACTTGAGTCGCATTTCCCTCTTCATCATATTGATCAAACATAAGTTTTCCATCTTCAATTTTTACTCATCAAAGCTTGTCTCCGGAAATATCCGCATTAGCCAAAGAATCAATAATTCATTTAGAATCTTGCTGATCACGAGGAATTTTGATCAGATTTTTTCTTTCTTTCATCTTCTCTACAAACAAGGACATATCAAGAGTATACTCTACTCCCTCATCATTTTGAGACAAAGCGATTTCCGTACCATACATCTTAAAGGAAATTTTCCCTGTTTCATTATCCACCATTGTAATTTCCATTCTAACCTTTTCTTGACTTCCATCTCCTCATCCGACATCATAAGGAGGAATCATACTATCCAGTGCTGAATCCTCAAAATAAAGGTAATCTCATACCTGAGGTCAAGTTTCAGAGCCTCCCCCTTTTATCCCTTTCCAAAAGTCATTGAGTTCCTTCACTCATTTTTCTATAAGCTCTTCCGGAGATTCTTCGTCCTGAAGTTGATCCTTGAGCTTTTCTAGCTCTACACGATTAACTGCTTGATCCGGCTCAGAAAAGAGATTACTAATTCCCTTATCTAACAACTCCTTTCTTTCGAAATTTTCAAATCACTTATCTTGATTACTCATCATCCAGAGATACAAAAGTTTCCCTATATCCCTACCTCAAAGCTTGATAGACTTTTTGTCTTCACTCATTTCATCCTCAAAGAGCACCTCAAGACTTGCACGATTCTCAACAGAAATCCCAGCTTGATCGATATTTTTCAGCTCAAACTCAAGTGGCAAATCCATCTGAGCAAAATCTTCTAAATTTTGAAGATTATAAGCAGTATTCCCTATAATTTTTTTAGTTATTGGCAAATCAACACCTCAAAGCTTGAGAGAAGTTTTATTCATATCAAAAAGTTCTCTAAAGAAAGTTTCAAAGCCAGATCCTCCCATCTGTTCAAAGACTTTTATCAGATTTTTATCTTTATATTTATCTATTGTAATATCTACTATCTCTTTCATTAAACAATCAAGCTCAACAGAATTTAGCCTTGAAAAATCACAGTTTGAAGCTACTAGTTTCTGCATAACTTGTGCCAATTGGGCATTCTGCTCTGAAAGACTTTGCAAATAAAGAGAAAACTCAAGATTCTGAATTTGTTGATTGATTTGCTCCAAAGTTGCATCATCTTCTGCCTCTCCTGCCTGAGTTTGCAGAGTTTCAATCTCCTCCCACTTTTCAGGATATTTCTGTTGCAATGCTTGATAATCAAAAGGATATTTTTCAAAAAAAATCGCAAATGTTGGTAATGCTCTATCAAACACACCAATAGATCACTCCACCAAAGTATTTAAATCCTGAACACGCCCCTGAAATCTACCAATAACAAGCTGGGAAAGAATACCATCCCACAATACCTTATTTTCAGCACTCCATTGCGTATAAGAATTCTGCAAACTAGACATATCAAGTCACTTTGCTTGTAGTCTTTGAGCAATAGTCGAAAAAGAGATCTTGTAATCTTTGATTATTTTTTGAAACTCTTTTTTTTGATTCACATTATTCAAATTTGACGCAAATCCATCAATAAGACTAATCAAAACCTCAGGACTACGAACACCCGAAATATGAGCCATAAAATCCGATTTTAGTGGCTTAAGAGCTGAACTTTGATCAATCAACTGCTTAAATTCTCTAGTGATCTCATCAACCAATACAGACTCAAATGCCGCCCACATTGGACTATTATTCGGCATTTGCATACCATTTTGGACAATAGTACTTAATTCATCAAAGTGAATTACTTCATTTCTTAGCTCAAGAAAGTCCAAATCCCTCATAACATGATTATTTGGATTTGCCATTTGAAAGAGAATTCCTTGACCTCACCTCCAGTCAATTTCTCATTGCAGATTTTCAGTAAACTCAAAAGCAGACCTATCATTTTTCTGATTAAGGGCTTTTAACAAACTATTAATAGTTTGTTGTAATTGAGGACTATTTGTGAGACTTCTAACGACGTTTTGAGAACTCTGCACCTGATTCCTTGAGTTTTTTGCCATCACGATCCGCTCTATATAAAACTTATCTCTATTATAGTTAAAAAAGTTCTAAAAGTCAGATTTTTGACCTCTTTTCATCAAAGAGACACTTGCCATTTTAAGAAAAAATGATATAGAATCAATTCAATATCATATTTTTTCCTTAAAAAAACATAACAATAAAATTATGTGAAAAATAATAAAAAATCTAAATCAAGAGAAAACTCTCTATATTATTCAGATTTTTTGTTTTTTTATAATTTAAAATACTAGACACTAGTCTACACTTTTAAGAATAAATTCTCTAGTCTTATTAAGCAAAAGTTCAACCTTATCAGCATCTGCGAGCTCCTCTTTGGTCAAATTTAACTTTACACTAAACGGACGTAAAAAATTAGACTTCATAAGCCTTCTAATAAATGCAGGCAACTGAAGAATCCCATCTCAAGGAACCAAGTGCCCCTCTCACTTTCTAGACTTATCAGAAATATAAACCATAGCAAGATACTGGGCAAAGTCATCAAGCTTATTACTAAAATTTCCCTCTAGCTCCTGACTATCCATATTTGCGACGTCTAAAGCCAAGGCGCAATTGTATTTTTTGATAATGTCCAACATATTACTAAAACGATATGCAGGAATCGGCAATGCAAAAATATTATTATCCTCTGGATTGATAATAGCAAAATTAAGAGCTGGATTCTGAGCTTGATATTCCCCAATATTGTTTGCTATAAACGCATACGATCTGAAATCAAAAAACTTCGGAGCATTGATCGTAATCAAATCACAATTAGTCGCCTCACATAAATCCAACACCTTATTCATCTCCTTACTATTCAAAGAAGCCGAAGTCTGAATCGAATAGATCGGTAACTGATGTTTTTTGACAAGTGATTTTACATAGTTTTCATTCCATGCATCAAACCCCTTTGAAACCGCCAAATCAATCCCGTCATATCCACATTTTTTTGCCATTTCAAAGATCATATCGAGCCCATAACCAACCATTGTATCGGTACTAAGCAATATTTTATTATTCATATTTTTTCCAAAAGACTAAAATATTTACAATGCTTTATTCAATTCTCCCAAAAGGAGAAAAGCTCAAAATAAGTATATCCAAAAAGCTGATTCCTGTCAACTTTTCACTATCAAGTCTGTTATGTGATAATTAACCAGTTTGCCAAAAGATATGCAGACCCTATCAAAACCAATCCCAAAAATGCATACATAATCGTACTTCTAAGCGTCTTAAATGTTGTCGCATCATCAGGTTTAGTGAGCATTTGGTAGGTCTGCCAAATAATCATTACTAAGAGAATCAAAGAGATCAATCCCAGTGCCCAATTCATAATTTGAAATACAATTGGAATACTCTTAGGATTAAGAATTTGCGAACCAATTTGTGTCAATGAGGTAGGAGCCCCTTTAAGTACTGCCTCTTGCTTTCCATATATCGCCTCAACAATCTGTTTCGCACCAGTAATAATCAGCATCCCGACTACAGACCAAGTAATCACCCCAGTAGCCTTAGTTTTTACCTTGTCATCCTGTGATGTAATATAGGTAAACACACGACTCATCATAATAATTACCAAAATACCCAATGAAAAGTAAATGGCAATCTTGAGAAATGGATATACCATCATCGAGTAGATATTAGTCAAAAGCGTAGCCATATCGATTGTAGTTGACTCTGTTGTTCATCATCCCCAGAGTCCTGAAAAAATAGTCGTACTCAAATAATTTGCACTAAAAAGCAAAACAATTCAGATCATACCATAGGTTATCGTCATCATCCCTTCTTTGACCTTTGCCGGATCTGAAAGAACCGTATAGAGACCAAACATAGCAACCAAAACAGCAACGACTACAAGCACAGGAAAAACAACATCAATAGTTTTCCCAATAGCCCAACTCACCCATCACGCTTTCATATTGATGTCCGTTGGAGCGGTATCCAAATGCTTTTGTATAGTCTCCGTAGATCTATCAATTGAAGAGGTAAAATTATTCGTTACCTGTTGTGAACCATTAGCACTTACATTCATAGCAAACGTTGGCGCAAAAGCAACCATTGCCATCAAAAAAGCTTTTACTAACGACTTTTTCATCATACTATATGATTAAAATAAAATACTTATAATTGTTCTTTTGTCATCAAAATCATCCCTCTCATAAGCCAATACACCACAACACTCAATTTCCACAACACTCATCATAATACCCCCCATATCAAAAACAAAACTGCTATAGAAACGAAGAAAAACCAGACTCACAAGGGCATTTTCCCTTTTTGTATAAAAGATCTCTGTTGCTCTTGATATTTAAGATAAAGAGAACTTTCATCTTTTCACCAGCTCCATAACGCTGGCAGAAACAAGAATATTTCTTCTCCCCACCTGAACATCCACATATTAAGTCCAACTTTCCACTCTTGAGGAAGGATATCTCTCCCTCAAAATAGCATACCACACCTAAATAGCAAGAGAAACACTCCTCACCGCCACAAATACCCTACAGGATCTAGGACACCAACAACCATCAAAATAAACCACCACAATTCCGCCTCTTTAACCCACCAATTTACTTTACCAGATGACAAAGCATCAAATCGTTTTTTTGTAGAAACTCCAGGGCAAAAAAGAGATAAAATCTGACTTCTTTCTTCTTTTTTAATATCTTGTGCTAGCACAACAAAAGACTTTCACTGAGAAATCATAACCATACCAACAAGCACCACCCACAAAAGCATCCCTAAAAAAGATCAAATCCACCAAGACAAAAAGGGAATACCAAATCGGTACTGGATTCACCACAAAAGAGCAATGATAAAAGAAAAGACAAGTACCCATTTTCCCAATTTGATATATCAGCGGACAAAACTCTCATCTTGTGCTTCAAAAACTAAAGAGCGATTATCTAATTGCCACTGCACCAAAAACGAGAAAAACAGCAATCCTGCATATGCAGCCCATTTTACTTGCAAGGGATATTGCTGTTGATCTCTCATATCCAACAAAGAAAGAAATAAAAACCTATTTTTTTAAACCCAGAAAAGCTAAAGTATTCTTATTAGTTTGTATTCTTAACATCTGTAGTAATAAATTGCTTCTCATAAGGTGAAGCGAGAATTTGTACTCCAACATGCTGATTTCCAACAAACATCAATCACTCCCCGACTCCTACCGAAATCAATCTTTGCTGCTCAGCTTCTGAAAGTCACAAGAGCTGATTGAGCGATTTCATCGAAGTAACCGATTGCTTGAGCAAGAGTTGCATCGAAGAGTTTGAAACAATAGGCTTTCCATACGGACTACGAATAAAATCCTCAATATCCTGAGAAATAGTCGTAATTCCTAGTCAGTATTTTCTTGCTCTTTTTATCAGTCCAAAAAGAAAATTCGCTGAAATATCATTTTGAAGCATAATCCAAGCTTCATCACAAACCAATAGTCTCTGTTTCTTAACAGATCTTACCTTTGCCCAAATAAAACTAAGTACATTAAACATTGCTGGAGTCTTGAGGGCTTCTTCTACATCACGGATACTAAAGACAGTAATTGCATTATTGATATCCACATTGGTATAATTATTAAAGAGTTTTCCAAAAGTTCCTGTTACATATTTACTAAGCTTAAGCGCGATCTGCTCTCCTCAGCGCATTCCATCAAGCACATTCATCAAATCTTCCATCAAAGGAGGCTGCTTACCGGTATAATCATCCATATCAAAAGTAAAACCCTTCAAAGCATAAGTATTTTGTAGTGCTTTATCGAGCAAAGCTTCTTCCTCTGCACTCAACTTTCAAATCAAAATCTGAATCAATCCAACCAAGTTCATCACTTGAGAACGGAGCAAATCTCCTTTTCCATATTCTACATCCTCAATCATCGGAGGCAAATCAAATGGATTAAGAAACTGTTGAGAAGAGGTTGCAATATTCACATAAGTTCCACCAACCTTTTCACATAATGCCTGATATTCATTCTCTGGATCGATTACAATTACATCTACTCCATTGAGCAAATATCTAAGAATCTCAAGCTTAACCGTAAAAGACTTTCCGGCTCCAGATGTCGCCAAGATTACACTATTCATATTTGGAAGCCTAGAATTGAAACGATCAAAAATCACAAGCCCACCTGTATGAGAGTTTACCCCATACAAAATCCCCGTATCTGTGATCAAATCACTTGAAATAAAAGGAAAACTCGCTGCCAATGAACTAGTCACAGCACTTCTCACAATTCCAAGATTATCTAGACAAATTGGCAAATTTGAAGTAAATCCCTCATCCATTCTATGAATTGCTGATTTTACTCCTATTCCATATCCAGAAATTTTTTGCTCAAATTTTTTCCCCGTTTCTCTTAGTTTCTCTTCATCTGTAGCATATATTGTAGTATAATTTCAGAGTTCAAAATATCTCTCTTCCTTTGTTGTCAGCTTTTCTCTAATCATCTCCACATCACGATATTGTTGTTCTAGCTCTTTATCTGTAGTAATCCCCTTTTGCATAGCCTCTGAAAGCTCAGCCTTAATCTGAGTAGATCTATGCTTAAGCATTACTTGCATATCACTATCGTCTTCAGGATAGAGATAAAAACTCATATCTCGCTTTGCATGGAGTCCCATAATATCCCTAGTCCAGAGCATATCAATATAACTAGGATAAGACTGGGTATAATAAGCCTTTCCTAACAATCCTGAAACATTAAAATGAGGAACATTAAATTCCCAATATGAAGGGGCAATATGTGATTTATAGTCCGAGAGCAAAGAAGTATAATGAGTATCTACCTCCTTAATATACTGTCTAAGCTGAGAAGTTAACATCTTATCACTATATTCAGCATCAGACAAATTCAAAAGATCCTTAACCTGTTGTGCAAACTGAGGATTAGATTTAGAATCTAATGGGCTTTCCTGTGTTTGTAAAGGGATATCTGATTTTTTATCTTTGTTTTCAGCTGGTGGTAAAAGCCCAAGAGTTGCCAAAATTTTATCCATAAAAGAAATGTTTTTTGTAGAGGTAGCCACTTCCTGCTTATCCAAAGAAGGAATATTTAACGCCTGATTCTGATTTTCAAAAAAAACATAGCCTCCACCTGGAATTTGTGTGGTATAATTGGTGTCATACACAATATTTTGAAGCCTATCAAGCATGAGTTCGGCAAAATATAAATCACATCAATTGTAATCAAAAAACTAAAAAAAGTCAAAAAAAACTGACTTTTTTCCTCTTTTATCCTTGTTTTACATTCCTCTTTTTTTTAGGAGAAAATACTTGACATTCTTTTGCTCATTCTTATACTATCAAAAAGTTAAAAGCGCAAAAAATAGGATATTCCAATTTAGATCATGACTTTCTGATTACAATGAATTTTAATACCAAAATGGATGACAAAAAAATTGTTGTAGACCTAGAGTCTACTCAACTCAAAGAAGTCCTCCTCTACTGTAAACCAAAGGAAAGACTTATTTTGATGAGAAAATTTGGACTTGATGGCGGAAAAGAAACCCCCCTCCAAAAAATCGGAAAAGAATATTCTCTCACTAGAGAAAGAGTAAGACAAATCGAAACGCAAGCATTGATGAGATTCAGAAGACTTATTGTAGGTAATGAGGTATATATGAATGTACTTGAAGAGAGTAAAAATATCCTTGAATCACACGGAGGAATCCTAGGAGAAGAGGTTTTGATCTCAAAAATCATCAATAAAAATCTTTTCAAGTTTTCAAAACAAGAACTCAAATTAATCCTCGTATCTGATTTTGATATCACCTATCTCAAGAGAAATAAAGGAATCAATAGAGCTTTCTATATTGAACCTCTTTACGAAGATCTTTTGACCAAACTTGTACTCTTTACTCTTCAGCACTTCAAGGAGAGAAATCAGTCTCAAGACCTTTATGAATTCATCTCTGAACTCAAAGAATACTTTGCTGAAGATACCAAGGAAATTCCATCACTCAAAAATGATCTTTTCTATGTTAACTTTTTCAACATCGTAAAAAATGTTACCATATTAGATGGAAAAATCTGACTTTCTGATTTTGATGACATCAATCCAAAAACAGTAAAGCTCAAGATGCTCTATACTATCAGAAGACTTAACAAACCAATTCATTATCAAGAACTCCCTGCAAAAATACTAGAACGATTTCCGGGAGAACTTACAAAAATCAATACTGTTCACAATGAACTTGTAAAAAATAATGACCTATTTATCAATCTAGGATTAGGAACCTACGGTCTTAAAGAACGAGGATTCCAAGGGGGAAGTGTTAGAGATATCCTAATTAGAATCTTCAAAAAAAATAACCATCCAATGACTGCAAAAGAACTTACCAAGGAAGTTCTCAGAGAAAAAATGGTAAGTCCAAATACTGTAGTTCTCAATCTTCAAAAATTCAAAGAAGATTTCCAAAGAGTAGACAAAGGAACCTATGCTTATATTGGAGAATAAGTATAACCAAAATAAAAAGCTGATTTTCAAAATCGAAAATCAGTTTTTTCTTATTTTCTATCATACATAAATTATAAAAAGAAAAACCTGGGGAAATACCCCAGGCTCTAAAGTTAAACATAGTTGATGCAGAGCCTCTGAATTACAAAAGCTCTGCTGCAAGCGTTGCAATTTTGCTTCGCTCACCTTTGGTCAAGTGGATATGGAAGAACTCTTCCCTTCCCTTGAATGCATCGATCAGATGAGCAAGACCATTACTCCGTTCTCCCAAATAGGGATTGTCAATCTGTGAAATATCACCGATCACAATCACTTTTGATCCCTCACCCAAACGAGTCAGGATCGTTTTCATTTCTTGAGGAGTAGTGTTCTGTGCCTCATCAATGATGATCAAGCTCTTAGGCAAACTTCGTCCTCGAAGGAAGTTGAGAGCAAAACATTCGAGATTCTTATCCTTCATCCATTCCTTCAAAATACGCTGACTAGCAGACTCATTGCTTTCTGTTGCTTCTGTAGTCTTGCCTTTTTTCTTTGGCTTATCTGACTTGAGAGACTTCAAGAATTCCAAATTGTCATAGATTGGACTGAAATAGGGATCAATCTTTTCCTCGACCGTACCTGGCAAAAAGCCCATCGTCTTGTCCGAGAGTTCGACCATAGGACGTGCAATTTTAGCTTTTTCATACTGACCAGATTTAAGCATCTTGAGAACTGAAGCCAAACAAATAAGAGTCTTTCCTGTTCCTGCTGCTCCAGTCAAAGCCACGATAGGAATCTCAGGATCAAGCAATGCATGCAGTGCAAATTGCTGTTCTACATTTCTTGCCTTGATACTAAAGACCTCATCATTTTTTCGGATTTTCTCCAGACCATTTGCCGTCTTGAGACAAAGAATTTCTGTCTCATTATTCGAGTCTTTAGGAGAATAAAGCAAACGAACAGGAGTATTAAAAGATAAAGCTTCAACAGAAGGAATATTCAGATCTCTTCCCTCATAAAAGCATGCGAGTTCCTGATCTGAAAGCATGAGTTCCTCTATCTCTCCATAGAGCTTTTCCACATCTGCAACTTGAGCATTCTTATAAGATTCTACAGGAAGTTCTAAAATCCCAGCCTTGATCTGTAAAGCCTCATCATTAGTCACAAAGACAACATGCTTATCAGCCTTAATTTGAGATTCTCTGAATGAAAGAACCAGATCCAAAAGCTGATGATCGACCGTATTCGCCTCAAAAATTTTAACTCTTCCTTCTTGAGGAGTAGTAGACATAAAGATAAGCTTCCCTCCTGTTTTCAAGGGATAACTGGACTTAGACATCTTAGAACTTCCCTCTTTGAGTTTCTTAAGCTCTCTGAGGAAAGCACGAGCCTGGTGATTGCGTTCTGCTTGTCCTTTCTTGAAGGATTCAACCTCTTCCAGCACAGGAATAGGAATAATCACATTGTGCTCTGCAAAAGCATAGATCGCACAAGGATCAGACAACACCACATTGGTGTCAAGAACATAGTTCTTAACTATTTTCTTATTCATAATTATTTGTTATTAGGGTGATTATTTGTATTTGTAACTCTTATATACCTTTTTGGAATCAAAAATCAATACTATTTTATATTTTAAGAAAGTGTCAAGATGGGAGTTAAGCTTTTATAGTTGAAAAAAACTATGAAATAACTACACTATCAACTGATAAAGTCAGACTTTAAGCTTCTTATAAAAGCATATAACAACAAAAGCAAATATTTTATCCTTTCTTCTTTTTCAATGCAACTCACTATTTCAGAATACATCAAAGGAGTCTCTACCTGAAACCTCAAACCTCAAGAGGTGTTTTCCCATTATCTCAAAAAAGCTCAATCACTAAATCCAGAGCTCAATGCAGTAGTACGTTTTTTCGATCAGAAGGTACCAGCAGATATTGCTCAGCTTCCTCTAGCATGACTACCACTTATGGTCAAAGACAACATCCTCATCAAAGGAAAAATCTCTAGCTGTGGGTCTCATATGCTTGAAAATTTCACAGCTCCTTATACAGCAACTTGTATGGAAAATCTCCTCAATGCCTGAGCACTTCCTCTATGAGCAGCCAACATGGATGAATTTGCGATGGGAGGGTCCAATGAAACATCTGCGTTCTGACCTGTAAAAAACCCAAACGGCACCAACCGCATCCCATGAGGAAGTAGTTGAGGATCTGCCGTTGCAGTAGCTGCAGATATGGCAATTGCTGCTCTTGGAACAGACACCTGAGGAAGCGTGCGCCAGCCTGCTGCAATGTGTGGAATCGTTGGATTTAAACCAACTTATTGAGCAGTATCTCGTTATGGAGTAGTTGCAATGGCCTCCTCTCTTGATCAAGTTGGAATCTTTAGCAAGACCGCAGAAGATGCTCAGATTTTGTTCTCTTTTCTTGCATCTCATGATCCCAAAGACTCAACAAGCGCACCCAAAGCAGATGAAATCAAAAAGATCCAAAAAACTGACTCAAAAATCTATAAGTTCTTCATCCCTCAGGAAGCCCTAGATGAAGGACTTGATCCACAGATCAAAACATTATTTCTCCAAAAACTTGATCAACTCCGCGCACTAGGACACACAGTAGAGATCAAGTCCCTCCCTATGCTCAAATCCTCATTAGCAATCTACTATACCCTCATGCCATCTGAGGTAAGTACTAATCTATCTCGCTTTGATGGTATTAGATTCTGACAACAAGGAAATACCCATGACTATCCAAGTCTTGATCAGTATTATTCAGCTATGAGAGCAAAGGGTTTTGGAGAAGAAGCAAAGAGAAGAATCCTTTTAGGAACCTATATCCTTAGCTCTGCAAACTACGAAAGCTACTACCTCAAAGCTTTACAAGCTCAAAAACAGCTAAAATCTGACTTTGAAGATCTATTCAACAATTACGATGCTGTGCTTACCCCAACCTCTCCTGAAGTTGCTCGAAAAATTTGAGAAAAATCAGACGATCCTCTAAAGTCTTACCTTGCAGATCTTTATACGGTTCCTGCAAATCTTGCTGGATTGCCTGCCATTTCAGTTCCTATGTGAACAATCTCTCATCAAGAAGAAGAGCTTCCAACAGGTCTTCAAATTATCTGACCTATGCGATCAGACCAAACAGTACTCAATATGGCACAACTCATTGAAAAACTATCATAACAAAAAAGAACACTGATTTTCGTCAGTGTTTTTCCTTTTTTCAACTATTTTCTACCAAAATCTGCTGGATTCTCTCATCGTTCACTTGTCTTTCGCTTTAATAATTTTCTTTCTCCTGGATGATTTTCGAGCCACGCCTCTGCTCTCTTAATCAAAATAAATAGTTCTTTATTTTGGTCATTAGGGATAAAATTCGTCTTACACTTTCATTGTAAAACCCAACTCATTGCAATCTTGGAATCTGAATAGACTACAAAGTCAGACTTTTTTTCCCTTTCCAAATATGAAAGTGCGTGTACTATCGCCAAAAATTCTCCAATATTATTAGTTCATACCTTAGATTTATAGGAGAAAACAACTTTTTGTGCTTCTAAATCAATCCCTTGATATTCCATTTCTCCACTCGCTGAAGAACATGCCGCATCCACAGCAATACTCTTTTTGACAAACGGGATATCTCTCTCAAACCACTTTTTCTCAGGTTGATAAAAATCCTCTCGTCCTCTTTGCAAAGCTTCATCAGCATCTGAAGCCGACTTAAACGATTTGTATTTCGCACCAGCAAAACCAGAAACCAATGGTTGGACCTGAGATCGATCTGTAAAAATTCCTGTTTCCTTCCCCACTCGAACGACATATCGCTTTTGCTCTGCCATTATTTTAAAAAGAAAATAAATCTGAAATATCTCAACAATTCAACAAAATTTTAAATTAAAAAAAATATCAGCTTGAAACTGAATTTTTAATGGAGCGGGTGACGGGACTCGAACCCGCAACAGTCTGCTTGGAAGGCAGGA
>ERZ773197.87-NODE-87-length-71916-cov-6.356327_pt1 | contig 71916 bp, 96 predicted proteins | sample MGYA00580999_ERZ773197 | MGnify/ENA primary metagenome ERZ773197 (study PRJEB29015, sample SAMEA2738166) | human oral metagenome | biome: human oral; feature: human-associated habitat; material: saliva | place: China | collected 2185 ...
GCTTATCCGAGTTATGGTGATTCACAACGAGTGCTTCCTGATTTACCCGGATTTTTCCATTTTCCACTTTTCCGATACCGATTCGACCGACGAATTCGTTATAGTCGATGGTGGAAACCAGGAGCTGTGTCTCTTCCTCAGGATCCCCCTCCGGTGCCGGAATAAAATCAATGATACTCTCAAACAACGGCTTCATATCCACATCCGGGTCATCAAGACTCTTCTTTGCATATCCGTTCTTAGAGGACGCAAAGAGGAAGGGACAATCCAGCTGTTCATCCGATGCGTTGAGATCCAGCATGAGTTCCAAAACTTCATCGACCACATCCAGTGAACGCGCCTGCGGTTTATCAATCTTATTGATGACAACAAGCACGGGAAGACGGAGATCCAGCGCTTTCTGCAATACAAATCGAGTCTGCGGCATCGGTCCTTCAAAGGCATCCACCAGCAAAATCGCGCCATCCACCATCTTTAAGATACGCTCAACTTCTCCGCCGAAATCGGCATGTCCGGGTGTATCGACGATATTAATCTTTACACCGTTATAACTTACTGCAGTATTCTTTGCCAAAATCGTAATCCCGCGTTCACGTTCAATCGGATTGGAGTCCATCACACGAACGCCTACCTCCTGGTTATCACGGAATACACCGGACTGCTTTAAAAGCTCATCCACCAGGGTAGTCTTACCGTGGTCAACGTGGGCAATAATGGCAACATTACGTACATCTTCTCTATTCTTTAACATTTACTTCTCTTTCCCCTTAAAGAAACTTAAAAGCCTCTTTAAATGATTTATTTTTATCTACAGTTCTTTAACTTAGGAAGTATACCACCGGCTATTTTTGATTGCAAGAAAAACCACCTCTTGTCCATACTCCCCAATGTGCTTTTCCAAGGACAGATACTGTTCCTCTTCCATCTGTAGAAGAAGCTCCACCCTATCCGTATAGTTTTTCTCTAAAACCCGAATCCCCATTTCCTGAAAATTATATTCCAGTCTTCCCAGTAGTGTGTAGGGAATACTCAGCCGGATTTCTTTTCCTTCTTTCCGCTCCAAAAGCTGCGCTTCCGACAGCACCTGTTCTGCAGCATCTCCATAAGCTCGGGACAGGCCTCCCGTCCCCAGCAGGGTTCCTCCGAAGATACGACTTACCACGCAGAGAACATTTTTCAGCTCTTTACGTTCCAACCTTTGCAGTATGGGAGCTCCTGCAGTTTTCGCCGGCTCTCCGTCATCACTTTGCTTTTTCTGCTCCTGTAAAAATCCCTCCCGCTCGTCCAGGAAAATGTAGGCATAACAATGATGCCTCGCCTCCGAATATGTCTTTTTACATTCCTGTAAATAAAGAGCCACGTCCTCAATACTTTGAAGCGGAAATAAAGAAGCATAAAATTTTGATTTTTTCACTTCCAGCATGGAGGTAAAACGATCTTGGATAAATTTCATGCTTCTTTTCCTTTCTTTTATTAATCTTCTCTCTTTTGCTTTTCTTCCTTAGGCTTATCTTCCTTCGGTTTTTCTTCTTTTGTCTTTTTCTTGGAAGATGGACCTTGTTCGGAAATAATCACCTCATCTCCGGAAGGTTCATCCTCATCCGCTGTTTTTTCCTTTACCTTATAACGGAAATAACGATCATCCGTATCCAAATCCCGTAAATCCTCAGGCACCAACATAGCGCCCCATGAGGTATGATAGGTACATTTGTCAGTGGGAACCGTACCTTTAGCAAAGAGCTCTGTAATCACTGCACTACCGCGATAATCTGCAAAACAACCGGAAATGGGAAGCTTACCGGATTTTCTACAAACCTGCTCCTCCACAATGTCCTCCGGTCTCTGGAAGCCCGGATCCGTCTTTCCTTCATGAATTCTTGTCATGATTTTCCGCCAGATATCCTCGTGAAAACCGGTACCGCCGTTATATTCCCCGGAATTACTATCCTTTAATACCTGATTATCATCGCAGCCCGCCCAGATTCCTCCTACATAATAGGGAGTAAAACCGATAAACCAGATATCTCTGTTGTTACTGGTGGTTCCGGACTTTCCCGCCTGACTCATACCGTCAAAATGAGCTCTGGTGGAAGTGGAGCTTACCCGCACACTGGAAGAAAAGGCTCGATTGCTTTCCATGGACTCCCGCATGGCATCCGTTAAGAGATATGCTGTACTGGACTTCATCACCTGCTCCGGCTCATCCTCAGTGGTATCAATAATCACCTTTCCATTTTGGTCTTCAATCTTGGAGAAGAACTTAGCCTTCTGAAACCGTCCCTTATTGGCAATAACAGAGAAGGCTTGCGTCATTTCCAAATTGGAAACACCTCTGGTCAGACCGCCCAGTGCCAAGGCAGGATTGGCATCCTCCGGTACAAGGGAGCTAATGCCCAGGGATTCCGCATAGCGAAATCCGTTTTCCACCTTTACCGTATCCATAAGGCAACGAACTGCCACGATATTCAAGGAATAAACGATACCGTCTCTGATGCTCTGAAATCCAAGGTAGCCTCCGGAATACCAGTTTTTAAAGGTCTTCTTTCCTACAGTATACTCGGAATCATAGTAGGTAGATGCCAATGTAGCGCCGTATAGATCGATAGCAGGCGCAAAGGAGGAAAGAATCTTAAATGTGGAACCGGGCTGTCTAAGCACGTTAGAGGCTCTATTTAATGTCTTACTCTGCTTCTTCTCTCCTCGACCTCCCGTTAAAGCCAGAACCTCTCCTGTGGAAGGATCCATTAAGACAAAGGATGCCTGAGGCTGTAAAACATAGTCAATGCTTTCTCCCAAAATCTTATCCGAATCCACCACAACCTTATTCTTAAATTCCTCAACTCGCTTGTTGGCCTGATCCTTGGAACTGAACAAACCGTTAAAGTCCAGTCCTCTACCTTCTTTTAAGTATTTCTCTAAATCCTTTTCGCCGTAGTTAACAATGCTGCCATCCTCATGCTGGATGGTTAATCGCCAGGTAATGGAATATTTCGCCGTATCATAGTTGTCCGGATTATTTATTTCCTCATCCACAACAGCCTGTAAATCCGGATCCTGGTTGGCATAAATCCGTAAGCCGCCGGAATAAAGCAGCTTGGTGGCGTCTTCCTTACTGTAATTGAGACGCTCCATAAGGCTGTCCACCACCTGTTCCGTCAGCTCATCGGTATAATAGGAATAGGGCTTATCGTCTCCTTGGCTCACGGAATTCACATTCTGGATTCTTTCATAAACCGGATCCTGCAAAGCCTCCTGGTAGCGGGCATCATCAATATAGCCCTGCTTTAACATATTTTTTAAAACCTGTGCTCTACGGATTGCATTCTTATCAGGATGGGTAATGGGATTCAAGCCGGAAGGATTCTTGGTAATCGCCGCAATAACTGTACATTCCGAAAGGTTGAGCTCCGTAACTTCTTTATTGAAATATCTTCTTGCGGCGACCTTTACCCCTAAGGTATTGGCGCCCAGATTAATAGTATTCAAATACTCCGTCAGAATACTCTTCTTAACTTCCTTCTTGCTTAAATTACTCTGATCCTCCAGCTCCAAGGCCAGATACTGCTCCTGAAACTTTCGAACATAACGCTCAAACTTTCCCTCATGTAAGCCCCCGCCAAAAACATTGTTTTTCAGAAGCTGCTGGGTAATGGTAGAGCCTCCTCCGGCAGAGCTGTCATCGGAAACCACCCCTTTAATGGCACGCATAATGGAACGAAAGTCAATACCGTTATGGCTCCAAAAACGTTCATCCTCTATGGCCACAAAGGCATTGATTAAATCCTTGGGAAGCTCCTCATAAGTCACTCTTTCTCGGTTGGATCCCTCCGTAACCAGAGTGGACATAAGGTTTCCCTTTTTATCATAAATCTTGGTAGCATATTCTGTAGGACCCACATGAATTTTATGGATATCCGGTGCGGAATCCAAAATCCCCCGGAACAAGCCATAGGAAAAGGAAGCTCCCAGGAAAAGACTTGCCAGCAAGAGAAAGAGGCATAGACTCTTGATAATTCCCGTGAGTCTATGCCAAATACGAGCTCTCTTGCTCTTCATTTCATCTATGCGATTCTCTATGTTATACCGTGTAAAATTCATATTCTTCCCTAAATCACAAGCTCCGGCGGGGCAGTGCCTTACACTTCCCAGCATAAAACATATACCGTTTTATTCTAGCATAAAGTATAGAAAGAAAACACAGTATTTTCCCTTAAGTCTTTCGATTTCCTTTAAGCAGTTCTCAAGCTTTTTCTTCTGCAATGCTCTTTAGCCTTCAGATTGAGATTAATCCTTCCAAATGCTGTTTGGCATAACAAATTGCTGTTCTCCCCGGGCCATGGGAGCTACTTCTCCCTGAGGGAACACCAATACCAGTTTTCCCTCACCATTAATATAGAAACTTTGATCCGTCTTCACCTCTGTAAAGCCCTGATCATCCTCTCCGTCTTGAATAAAGTAGGGATAGTCCCCCTTCTGATTGTGAGCCTTCATCTGGGAAACCACTTCCTCGGATAAAAGCTTCTGGTAATCCGTTCCTTCCGGAAAGAGATCGGAAAGTTGCAAAAGCTTTCCGCTATGCTTATCCATAGTGTAATAATGATTCTGGGTAAAGCTGTCTCCCTCCTGTTGCAAAGCGCTTAGAGCCAAGACATAGTAATTATCGGAATCCAAAATCACTTGAGAGGAAACGGATAGATTCTTATATTCACTGCTTTGAATTTCCTGCTTAAAAGCGGCAATCAATTCGTCGGTTTTCTTCTCTATATCAAAATTAATGGCCTGTGCGGAATTTGCCTTTTCCGATTCCTTGGCGGCAATACTTCCGACTTCCTTATCTTGAGAAGCATTCGCCTTGTTTCCCGTCTCTCCGCTATTCCTAATCTCACTTTCTTCGCTTCCCTGTTCCAGCTTCGGCACTACCACTTCCGCCTTATGATTTCCGTCCTCGAAGGAATATTTTCGGAAGGTAATCAGTTGAAAATAAGAACCGATTCCCGGTATGCTTTGCAAAGCATAGGCAGTTTCCTTCGATAGATTAGGCAGTAAGAAAAGCAGACAAAAGCAAGCCGCAATTGCAGAAGAAAAATACCGAATAGGAAATTTTTTTATTTTTTTCCTTGTTCTCTCATTTTCCGCTTCTTCTATGAAGCGATCATCGATTTGAGAAAAGGCTTCTACAAAATCCCAGTCTTTCATGCGATTCCCTCGTCTTTTAAATACTTTGCCAAAGCTTGTCTGCAACGGTGCAGGCTGACTTTCACCTTACTTTCCGTGACTTGAAAGGCTTTTGCTATTTCCTGTATCTCATCATGATAAAAATATCTTCTTACAAAGAAAACTCTCGTTTCCTTCTTTTGCTTTTCCAAAAATTGATTCAAGGCATCCACCAAAGCCTGTTGATTCACATGCTCTTCCACATTATCCGAAGAAAAATGCAGGTCCTCTCCAAGCTCCTCTATGCTTTCCGTAAAGCCCTCGGAAATACGTTTTTTAGCCTTCAACATCTTCAGTTTATTGATAGAAGTATTCTTTACAATCTTTCCCAGATAGGCTCTGAGAAATTGAGGGCGTTCCGGAGGAATAGCCTGCCAGGCCTTCAGCCAAGTATCATTGAGGCACTCCTCTACATCCTCTCTTTGGGACAGCACCTGAGAAGCAATCTTTCCACAGTATGCTTTAAAATTCTCCTGCAGGGCTGTCAAGCCCTCTTCCTTTCTTTGCCATAATAAGTCTATAATTTCTTGCTCTTCCATAGTTCTCCTTTAGCTTTTTATGGGACTTAGAAAGGATAAGGCAAAATTTTGATTTCTTTGTGAATTTTCTATTAGGCCTTCTTTACAGAAAGGATGGTTCCGGTAAAGGAATCCACCTCGGATAATTCTCCGGTGTACTTCACAACAACCTCATCACCCTCTTTTACCTCACTAAGACCTTCCGGAGCCTTATCAAAGTTCAGGACATACTCCTTGCCATCATCGGCTTTAATGGAGAACATAAAGTCCTTTACTTCCAAGATGCTTCCCTTTATTTCTTTGGCATCCTTTGCATCCTCTGCCCCCGCCTTCGCACTTTCCTGTGCTGCGGAAGACTCTGTCTTAGCGCCCTCAGACTGCTTTGTCTCTTTTCCTCCACAAGCCATCAGTCCAATACTCATCATTAAAGCTAATACAACAATTCCGGTCTTTTTCATAGTAATTCCTCCATCTTATCAATGATTCGAAAGCTAATTCTTCCGACATTTGGAAAGACAGAGGAAATCTCAAAAAGGTTACAAATTATTTTTATTTATTTTTATGACAGCTTTTTCTCCGCCGATTCGGCCGCTGCTTTGCAGGGTTTTTCCCCGAACCAGGGTTTCACAAAGACTGATATTATTTACGGTACGATCAAAGAGGCTTAAAGTCTCTTCCACCACGGTTTTCTTTTCCGTAGCAAGCTCTCTGTGAATGAAATCTGCCGCGTCCTTTTCCAGAGGACTAAGGAGTAAATCATCCCTTCTGGTTCCGGATTTTAAAATGTCTATCGCCGGGAAAATTCTTCTTTCCTGAAGCTCACGATTCAAGACAAGCTCCATATTTCCCGTACCCTTAAATTCCTCATAGATAACATCATCCATACGGGAACCGGTATCCACCAAGGCGGTAGCTAAAATCGTCAAGCTTCCTCCTTCTCGGATATTTCTGGCAGCACCGAAGAAACGCTTGGGCATATGGAGAGCCGCGGAATCCATACCGCCGGACAAGACCTTTCCGGAGGAGGGCACAATCAGGTTGTAAGCTCTGGCCAGTCTTGTGATACTGTCTAAAAGGATACAAACATCCTGCCCCTGCTCAACCAGTCGCTTTCCCCGTTCAATAGTCATCTCCGCCACTCTTTTGTGGTGCTCCGGCAGCTCATCAAAGGTGGAATAAATCACCTGCACCTTATCCCCCACAACCTCTTCCATCATATCCGTTACTTCCTCGGGACGCTCATCAATCAGAAGAATCATTAAGGTCATATCCGGCTGGTTTTTTAGAATAGACTGGGCAATCTGCTTTAAAAGCGTGGTTTTTCCCGCCTTGGGAGGAGAAACAATCATTCCCCTTTGTCCCTTTCCGATAGGTGCCAAAAGATCCAGAACTCTTAAAGAGGTAGGCACTCTCTTCCCCTCTCTTTCCATATGGATTCTTTCATCCGGGAAAATGGGGGTAAGCTTATCAAAATCCGGTCTTCTGAAAATGGCGGAAACCGGCAGGTCATTCACCGTTTCAATATACAGAAGGGCATTGTATCTTTCCTGGGGATTCCTGGACTTGGCATAGCCGTAAATCATATCTCCGGTTTTCAAATGAAAACGGCGAATCATCAGGGAATTCACATAGACATCCTGCTCTCCCGGCATAAAGTTTTCGGAACGAATAAAACCATAGCCGTCTGCCATAACCTCCAGGATTCCATGGGCTTCCTTGGCATCCGTGTCTCTGGGACCTTCTCTACGAACTTCTTCTCTGGGCACATTGTCCCGGGAAGAAGAGTCAAAAGTCTCTTCTCCAACCTCAGGGTTTGGGGCGCTTTCTTCAATAGACTCATTGGAGACAGCATCTTTTACTTTCGTTGCTTCAGATTTCACAGCTACAGTTTTCGCTGTTTCAGTTTTTTTTGCTTCTGTCTTCTCTTTATTCGCTACAGTCTTCTCTTTTTTTACTCTCCCCTTTTCCGCCTTCACTGCGTCCCGGTCTTCCTTCACTGTCGCCGTCTCTTCTGTGACAGACTCATCCTCCAAAGGGGACTTTTTCCTGCTTCTTGTTTTTTTCTCAACGGATTGCACCTCCGTCTCCCTATCCGCTAATAAGGATGCATCTTTCTTTTTTGCAGAGACTTTGCGCGGTTTTGTGCCGGCTTTGCTCTCCTCTGTCCCAGTCTGCAGCAGTTCTTCTTGAATCTCCGTGGATTTTTTTCTTGGCATAAATACTCCTTTGATGGAAAAAATGAAAAATAATATAGAATTACTTTATTAAAATGAATAAGCTGGGAAGTTTGATTCAGGGGAAGCCCTGATAAGAAAAGAGGGACGGAAATCCGAGAAGATTTCCTCCCTATGTTTAGGATGGACCTGATGGGAGTCGAACCATATAAAAACATGCTATATATGGCTTAAATACGTCATCCTTTCAAAATCATGGTCGGTTTTGTGGGCGGTTAAACCCAATACACATGAATAATATAGCCTTTTTAAGCCACAATTTCAATAGTATTATCATTTGTATACAGCAAAGACAAAGCTGGGCTATATACTCCATCTGCTCCCACATAGTCAAAGCCCTGTCCTTTTGCTTTTTTGACTTTTGCACTTGTTGCCATTGCTCCTGTGCCTGTCAGATAGTACCACTTGCCTTTATCCTGCAGCCATTGCCCGGATAGCATACCGCCATCCTCTCCAAGGTAATACCAATCGTCTGCGGATTTAAACCATCCTTTAATCATTCTTCCGGAATCATCGAAAGCATACCACCGGCCATTGATAAAGCTCCATTGTCCTTTTACAGGAACTCCGGATTCGTCATAGTAGAACCAAGACTCGCCTTCCTGCTTCCACCCTGTAAATAGATTCTTTTGATGCAGGCTGCAAGCTGTGTAAGCCACCCAAGAAACGAAGATTTGACACCAATATACGCCGTTCATGCCGTACCACTCGCTATACTTTGTGTAGTTGTTCATGCCTGCATTTCCTAACTTACTAAGAAGGTCTCTATTGCTTCCTTTTTCAAGGTAGCCGACCTCTAGCATAGCAGCATTGACAAACTCATCCACAGTACAAGTTTCTGCACCGAAGAATGGTCTTCCGAAGCCGTCAATGCTTCGTTCCTGTCCAGGGAAGAAAGTATAAGTCTTGATAGCCACAGCACCGCCATTTCTTACCACACCCGGAGCAGAGGAAGTGTTTCCTTCTACTGTCTTGATTGTGTACTGGCCGTTCTTTAGCTTCGTTACCTCAATTACAATTCCCACATGGGCAACTCTCTCTTTCACGCTACTATAAAAGTAGACAATATCACCACGCATAGGCTCTTTGTAATACCTTCCGTGCTTCACAAAGTACCCCTTGCCGTCTACTGTGAAGGAAGTGTATCCACCCCCTAAAAGCTTTTTCCCTTTCTGATAAGCCATTTTTTCCTCCATTTCTGATTTGAGAAAAGTTTTTCAAAAAGTTTCTCAACGCTTCTCAACTTTTCTCAACTCTCCAATAAAAAAAGGGGAGAACCATGTCTCCCCCCAAAGCCTTTACTTCTTTAAGCCGATTCCGGGACCCGTGAATTTATCCGGATTCGGAGTTACTCCAGGTCCATGCTCAACATCGTCCTCGCCAACACCGCGGCCATAGCCTACCGGATGGGCAGAGTTATCCGCCTTGTTGTTCTTTACAGGCACATCCTGTCTCTTTGCATCCTCATCGATTCCTTCGTAACGCTCAAATGGTCTGTTCTTTCTCATAATCTTTCTCCTTTTTTGGTAAATATAGTTAAATGCAGGATTGCCTCCTGCTAGGCTTCTTTAAAGTATAATTATTTGCCGGAGAGCTGCTTCCCAATCTGATTTGCTCCCGTGCTGGCTAAACCGGATACAATCCCCACGGCCACAGCACTCAAGATATCCTTTGCAGGAAAGTCTGCCATAGTATGAAGGCCGACTACGCCAAGGACTGCTCCAACAAGTCCGCAAATTACAGGGATAAACTTGTTATCCAGTTTTTCCCATGCTTTGCACCCCATACCGATAAGGTAAGTGATAACTGTGATTGCTACTACGCTTGTGATTCCAAAATCCATTTTTCTTTCCTCCTATTATTCTGAATAATCTACTTTTATGCCTTCTTTCATGGGAAGTTCTTCAACCTCTTGCATGAATTTAGTTGCAAGGCCATTTCCTCCAAGAGCTACATACGGCTCATATAAATTATGTTTGAGCGTGTGATACTCTTCTGATGTTACATAGCCTTTATCAATGTACCTCTTTGCTTCTCTTGCGATTCTGAACATCGCAATTCCGGTAACGCATCTGCACAATGCGTTAAAGTCTTGAACGCTTATTAGCTTCTTCTCCGTTTCCTCCATTCGCTTACGCTCTTTTTCCTTTTCCCTGGTTTGATACATAAGCATAAGCAACTGGAAAAATCCGTTACTCGCAAAAATAACGGCTATGATACTGGAGATAAATGCTTTATCGGTTATTAGCTCGATTGTCGGCCTCATGATTCACCCCCTCCCCTGTTTCTTTCTCCTCCGAAGCGATACGAAGAATCTCCTCTTCCTGCTCCTTGGAAATCCATCCTTTCTTTACTGCTCTATCAAGCATCTTCTTGTTAAGCAGTCCTTCTTTTGCCAGTCCTAAAAGTGTCTCATACATCCTGCTCACCTCCTAACGAATCAAGCACAAGGCTGTTTACGGTCTGCCTAAGCTCCTCATTCTGTTGCCTAAGCTCTGCAATCTGCTCCGCCTGTGAGGGAATCCTCTCGGCTTTCTCCTCGCCTACACGGACAAGCTGCAGCTCTCCCTTTTCGTCTCGAAGTTCCCTCATTTTGAGATTGAAAAAAGCCCCCTCTTTGTAGATGCATGGCTCTTTTACATCCCACATTGAGGACTCCATGGCGTATGCAGTAGCACCGTAAATAGCTCTCGCCCCCATGTCTGCCTCGGTAGGGTTGTCGAAAATCGTGATAGCCATTACCTCATGCTCTGCCGTCTCTGCATTCGGCAGAATTAGTGCAAAATCTCTCTTCATTTCTTCTCCTTCCTTTTAGGTAAATTAAAAAAGGAACTCCGTGAGGAATCCCTTTCGTGCACAAGTATTAAATTTTAGATAGCTTAGCTTCCGTCATTCATGGAAGACCCCCAAGCTATGTAGATACAGCCAGTTCCACCGTTACCACCGTCTAATCCTATACTGATACCTTGGTGACTAGCACCGTTACCACCATTTCCTAATCCGTTAGTACCGGGTGCCCCATAGGCTCTACCCCCTGTTGAACCTGCGTAACCTCCACTGCTGTATAACACCCCGTTAAAACCTGTGGTCGGTGAGTGTTGACCTATACCGGGAGTGCAACCATCTAACCATATATAATCTTTATCTCTTCTTGTACCTATGTTGACTTGGTTTATAGCGCCAACACCATCATTACCATTAGTACCGGGTGTACCACCCCATGCACTACCTCCAGAACCACCATTACCCCCTCCGGCAGTGTGTCCGTTGTTTCCCCGAGAGAATCCACCAAATCCCGGTGCGCGACCCGCGTTTGCAACCACGCCATTAAAAGAGGTGGATTGATTTTTCACTGTAGGTACTACCCACGGCAAGCCTTGCCCGGGTGATACATCCATATATCCTGTAGTAAAGTAGCCGCCTCCACCGCCTCCGCCCGGAACATAATAATTTCCATAACCGCCGTCACCACCTCGACCAACAAGAATATAACGGATTCTTCTTACGCCTTCCGGAACAGTCCATGTTCCAGCTCCTGCTCCAAAGGTCACAGAGCCACTAATTCCTGTTACTTGGATTGTCGTGTATACAGGAGTGCCGTCATAGTTGTACCACCGTCCTTGATTCGTTTCTACATAGCTATAGGCTCTGATATACCAGAGTCCTTCTTGTAGTGGCCGCGTTGTTTCATAGTGAACATCTGCGGAATCCCAAAATGGAGAACCATCATAAATTCCATCCGGCATGCTTCCATACTTGAATATGAAATGCACGCCACTCCACAAGCCCTTAGTAGGCCTCGCCCATGTAAGCCGGACTTGCTTGTGCGCATACATGGTAGCTCTAAAATTTGTGATACTGGCTATTCCAAAGGCTTCTATAGCCATCTTTTTCAGTAGCTCCTTGGAAATGGTTACTTCTGAATTTTTGCCGTCTCCATAGCTAGTCCGTGGATTGCTCACGGATTTCTTGTAGTTTCCTGCAGGAAGCGGAAGACTCATTACAGCACCCGCATTTAAAAATGGTGCATTATCGCCGATAACGGCTACAGTACCCCTGTTCTTTCCTCCTGCTCCACCTAAAGGAATTAATACATCACTCATTACGAAAATGCTCCTTTCAATTTAACTCTGAAATCCTTACTGGGCTTCTCTGATTTGCAATAAAAGGTCACAGAGCCATTTTTGGCTTCTGCATTGGTGATTAATGCAGTCATTTCATCCCATGTTTCAATTTCGTCTGCAGTATTGTCCTTGGTATAGGCTTTCCCCATGATAAGGCTTGCCGTAGACTTCATCCTTGTAATAGAGATTGTTTGGCTATATGGGGCTGTACTGGTCCATCCATTAGCACTTAAAACGATTGTAGCCTCATCCTTTAGGTTTGTTTTCAATGCTTCAATGTCAGAAGCTAGAGCATAAACCAATGTATTATCAACCTTAATTTCTAGCTGTTCGCTGTTCTTAAGCTTCAAGAACCAATTCATAATTACATTAACTGGCTTTCCTTGTTCATACCTTGGCATAAAGTCCGGTTCATTTGCGTAAGCATAAGCAAGCAGTACAGGTTTGCTATCCCCTTCAACCATTGCCATAAGTTGAAAAACCCTCATACGGTAGCTCTCTGTCAGAGGTGTTCCGTTGTTGTCTTCGTTGTTGATGTCAACTTTGCAGACAATTCCATTATTATTGCTGCTTACGCTTGATATAAGAGCCTTGTGCTTGTCATAAGCTGTGGATGCGTTCAAGGCTTCGACTTCCTTTGCGATGTTCCCGGAAATTTCCTTGTCTGCAATAACTACATACTTAATAAGCAATGGCTTCTTACTGGCAAGGCTTCTTTCTATCAGCTCTTTTCCTTTGTTCGTGATTTTAGATTCTGAAAAATATCCCATCAGTTCCCCCATTCCGCAAATACAGTAAATTCAGTAAAGGATTGAATAGCACTTCCGATAAATTCTTCTGAAATTGCTGTTCGTGTAACATTTACATTTTTCAGAGTATCCCTAAAGGCTTTTACATTTTCGAGTGTAGTAGATACTGCTTCAAGCTCACTAGCTACTAATGCTCCGCCTATAGATATGGAAAACTCTGCGTTCCCTGTTTTTGTTACTTCCGTTTCACCGAAGATAGTATCAGAAAGCCTTGATATAGCTTCCAAGCTTCCGCTTAGATAGTTGCTATCAAAGGCAAGTTTTACTAGCTCACGCTTCTTTTCAATGGCATACCCCCTGTTGTAATACGGAAGTCTGAAATCTATAGCTAAGCAGTCAAGAATCCATTCATCCAAAGAATCAAGCTCCGATAGCAGGAAAACATTGTTTAGCATACCTCGGAAATACTGAAAGCCAACTTTCATAGCATAGGACAATGCTTGTATATCCACATCCTCTTTATAGGGGCTTGAAAGTAAATCAATCATTTCTCCTTCTAAGAATTTAATCATCTTCCCACCCCTTAAAAGTCACGCTCATGCTAGTGCAGTTTGCAATTTCGTTTCCGTTTATGGTTATAAAGTTCGGATTCGTTACAACAACTCTCTTAGCACCGCTCACCATACAACGCCGGACAAGTTCATTTTGGTTAATGTCTCTTCCAAGTTTGGACCTTTGCCATGTTACATAGTCCTTTACAGAATCTTCCACAGCTTTCTTAATCTCCGCTTCTCTGTACTTATCAGACTCGTACAGATAATAGCCAAGTTCTACGCTATAGTTTCTTGCCACAGGCTTCTTGAAATTAAGAGTATCCGTAAATACAGGCATCTTATCCCAATCAATAGCAGCTTTAACCTCTGCAAGGTCATTGTCGCTGTATAACCCTGTTTCGTTATCCCATAGCAAGACTACATCAATCTCCGTTGTGTTAGGCCGCTTTCCAAGGTAAACATCCTTGATATGTTGGCTTGCTTTCTTTATCCAGTATTCATAAGAACGCTTAGTGCCTCCGTTTGTATAGCTATCCGGATACAGATAGATTCTTTCACGGAAATCATCATCGGATTCCAAGTCCACTCCGCCGGAGCTTTCTGTGGTATTCTGCACGGATTGCACAAAAGGAATATTATCCACAAGCTTTGTAATAGTTCTTGCCTTGTATCCGTTTCCAATTACTCCGGGAACTCTGCATTCAGCATCCACATCCCCAGTAAGCTCTCCTCTTCCGATGGTAAGTTCCTTTACGGTCTCAAAGGTAAGCCCTGCTTCCGTTGATACCTTTGTGCCTTTAGGAACTACAGAATTTGTTGCTTGCGCTCCGCTTAAGGTAAATCTAAGAGTTGAAATGGCTTTCTTTGCCTTAAGCCTTTGTAGTCCTTTAAATGCCCCTAAGTTATCAAGGAAAGCCCCCTTAGAATACTTTAGCAAGCCCATCTTTCCGGAAAAGTCTATCTGTTCATAAGCATGGAAAAGGTAATAGGCACAGGTAGCAAGAATTATTCTCCTGTCGTCAGACTGCGGAAGAGCTTCTTCTACTCCTGTTAGTTCTTTTCTCTTTCTTTGAAAGGCCGATAGCATTTCTGATTCCAATTTCTCTGCAGTCATGCCCTCGATAAAATCAACTTTTGGATAGCTGTCAAAAACTCCCATTCTACCTCCTTTTCACATGAACAATAGCTTGTATTCCATCTTCCCCACGGTCTATATACTCTATATAGTCCACGGCTACTCCCGGCACATACTTTTCCGTCTGCGTTACAACCTCTACAGTAAATCTATTCTGAAAAATCGGAGTAGGCTCTGCAAGAATCTCCCATAAAAGCCCAAAATCCCTATGCATGGGGATACTGCCTCGCCTTGTCTTATACAATGTGGATAGTTGCTTTATGATTGATTCTTCCAGTTGTTCTCTTTCGTTTGATTCTATTTTGAAATCCATTATTGATACTCCTTAAAGGTTACATCAACTTCAATTCTTCCGACTTCTCCGCCTTTGTGTATCTCTTCCCACTCGGAAGAAATGTTTGTGATAATGCACCGCCTATCCATTACAGAACGATTCCCAACAATGAGATACTGCGCCTGTCTATCTCGCATAATCTTCCGGAGGAGTTCGTACTGCTGCCTTGGTCTAAGTCCTAGCTCCACGGAAAACACAATATGGAGCGTTACTTCGTCCAGTTCCTCGCCTGTTACTTCTAAGCGACCTTTCCAACCAACAACCGGATGCTCCTCCGTCTTTAGCCCAATGGATGATTTGAAATCGGTAAATGTCCTTGTCTGCTTTCCTTTATGAAAAAAGGTAAGTTCTCCAAACTGTCCTATCATCGTTTATCCCCCTAAGCTTGCCACCTTTGCTTCTAATTCAGCTAACCTTTGCTCTAATGCCTTGATGTTCACTCCTGCAAGCTCCAAAGTGTCTCCTTGTGCCTTGATGGCTATAGAATCAGTAAGCTGTTTATAGAACAGGCCTTCTCCTGTTTCCTTTGGCAAGTCTTCTTCTGAATAGAATCCCCCAAGGACCACCCCAAAGGATTCGCCATTGGATAAATGCAGGACAAGCACTTGCTCACCTACCTTTGGCATCTTGTATTCCCCGGTAAAGGAAAAATAAGGTAGCTCTGCGGTCGCTAAGTCGTTCATGTCCGTATAAACAACTGATACCATGGCTTTCTGATGATTTACCGTGCCTACAGTTCCGATTCTGATGTTATCCATGCTTATACCCTCTGAATAATCTTCCTAGCAGTTACGCTCTGTGTTAGTCCTCCGCTGTCCAAAGTTACATCCACTCTATCAACAAAATACTTACCATCGCATACACCACAGTTTTTTATCTCGATGTTATATGTAGAGAAAAGCCCATAGTCAAAGACTGTAGGCTTAAAAGTAATAGTTGTCGTATTCTTGTTTTGTTCATTAAGCCTAGCCTTGGCCACTCTCTCTGCTTCTGATTGGTCTTGTACTTGCTCATTGAGATACAGAACCTTTTCTTCCGTTCCGACCTTAACCGTTATTGTTTCTTGTTTCTTTTTGGGGTTCTTATACCTTAGTTCTGCGCCTGTATAGAATCCTTGCAAAGAAGTGGTCCAGTTATAGTCCGGCTGTATCTCGTGTGTAGTCCAGTCTGTAAAACCCTCATTGCTTCCGTTTGTAGCACTACTAGGATACTCTCCATAGAAATTGTATATCCCCCTTGCCTCATACGCTGTTTCGTCATACAAAACAAATCCTGTCTTATAGCATTTCATGCAGATTCCGTACTTCTTACATACATTCTGCAGGAAAGATAGGTCTGTCTCATTGGTCTGCTCTATCTTTTCTATGGTTACGTCCTGGCAATTAAAAAAGAGATTCGGCATACTGTACTTACCTTGAATCTCTTCTACTAATTGTCGTAAAGTTACATTTGTCCAAGCCTTAGAACGCTGCCTATCCTTTAATTCTGAATCGGCCGGCTGTGATACTCCTTTCACAGTCATCACTCTTGGCGCACCTGTAATGGATATTTCATCAATTACAAAGTTTCCGCAATGGTATTCTTCGTGCTTACCATTCACATACCAATTCCGCATGATAATGTAAATGTCTAAGTCCTCTCCTTTTTGTGGATTGAATCCACCTGCTGCATTCATGGCATTTAAATCAAGCTCCAAGCTTATGGAATCCAATGTATCACAAGCATTATCCGTATACTGCAAAGAGGATAGATACTTAGTCAGATTGTAAGAGCCACCATTATAAAGTGCTATGGTTTCGGCGTATCTTGCTTTGGCTGTATAGTTTTCGCTTCCGTCCACTACCAATTCCTCCAATCTTCTCTATGGCTTGCTCTTTCCAGTTCCGTATTCACAGGCGGAATATTAAGCACAATGTCAGCAGAAAATACCATTGTTCCAATCTCACTCGGATTTGCTTCCATGAGCAGAGGGAAAAGCTTCTCTGTGCCATATACTTTAAAAGCAATTAAATCCCAAGTATCCCCAAGAATTGTCTTATAAGTATTGTTTACCACTTTCCCCTCCTGTCTTAAAACGATGTTCTTCGTGTTTCTCTAGCGTATCTATCCATCATGGCTTTAAAGTCCGCATAACTATCTGATAAAGCGGACTTAATTTCAGAAGCATTTCCCCCGGATATATTGATAGTCGGACTATAGCTAATGTTCTGATGTCCACCTACCGAAGGATTGATGCCGGATAGCTCTGCATTTGCTTGCTGTAAAAGGCTTGCAGCTCTTGCGGAGTTGTTCATAGGGATAACATATTCTGCATCCCCATCTTCGCCGATTAAAGCGTTTGTAGGTCCGTTCACTCTTCCACCAATAGCAAACTTCCTTATTAAGCTAGGTTTATCAAGTCCTTTTGCCTTTGCTGTGGACTCGACCTTTGCTGCAGGATTTGCGAAAGGCGCAATCGGCATATTTACCTTTACATTCTGTCCGCTAAAGAAATTCCTTACAGAGTTTATGATGTTTTCCATACCGCTCATGCTTCCGTTTTGTAGTTGGATGTTCGTATTGACAGCTATGGGCTTTGAGAACTCTTTCTTAAGAGAATAGCCGTAAACACTTGCATAGTATTTCGCACTTTCGGTTAATTCACTTTCGCTACCAAAGAAGTTTTGCAAGAATTTCTTCCGTTGTTTCTTATCCCCGGTGACACTTTCAATCTTATCAAGTTTATCAAGTGTCTTTTGAACATCCTCCGGAATAGTCTCCATGCTTGCCACTTCCTCACGGAATTGCTTAATCGGCTCTGCGTATTCTTTTAAGTAGTCTTCAAGTCCTCTTTGAGCTTTTTTATTTTCAAAGCGCACAAGGTCCTCTTCATCGTACCTTAACACAGCTCCCGGCTCTAAGTTTCTAATACGATTATCTCTTTCATTAAATTCTTTTCCATAAGCACTAAGAATCTTATTTGTAAGCAATTCGATAGGTTTTGCCTTTGCTTCCATAACAATGCCTTGCCGCCGCTTCTCAATGCCTGCAATAGCGCTATTATACATTGACTGGCTGTAATACCCGTCTTGTCCTTCCGAAAGTCCTAGCTCCTTGGATTTTTTTAAAGCGGATTCTGCATTCATCAATGCATTCTTAGCAAGTTCATTCGCATTGTCTGCCATTTCCTGTGCGTATTCGCCAGATTTATTCACAACATTAGCGAAAGACTCACTTGTTAAGGGGGCATTTTCTGCATCATTGTTAAGCAAGCTCCACTTAGCATTGTTTTCAGACTGCATAGCTTGCTCTTTAAGGTCGAGAAGCTGTTGTGTCAGAGTGTTGATTGTTTCTTGCTCTATGGGCGTGATAATGCCATCTTCCATAGCTTTCTTGTACTCATCGCCTAATTGCTTTCCGATTCGTTCAACATCGCCACGAATACTTGTATACATTCCGTCAAACTGCTTTATCAAACCTTCTCCGGTAGCATCACCCTCACCAAAAAGCCCACGAATGGAGAAGTGCATAGCAATTTGCTGTTCGGACACAAGGTTAGATACTCCGGAAGCCAAGCTTTCAAGTTCAGTTCCAAGTTTCTCTGCATCTTCCTTATTGAAATCAGAGTTCACGCTTAGTCTAAGCTGTAGTTTTTGCAAGCTTTCCGCTGTCCTATCAATCTCCTTGCTGTATTGTCCGACTGCGGATAGTTGCTTACTTGCCTGGGAAAGTCTTTCAAAAGTTTTCTTTCCGACAATTTCCATAGCAACATCGCCAAGCTCTTTAAGAGATAGCTTCATATCGCCGAAACGCTTATTAAGGTCTTTCTTTCCTTCTTTGGCATTGTAGGTATCAATAGCCGCCGATACCCCAATGATTCCTGCTGCAAGAGCCGCTATGCCAGTTGTAGTCGCTAACACAGGATTTGCACCAAGCAAAGCCATCAATTTAGAAAAACCCTCAATGCCCTTTGCCCCTACATTGATAGCTTTTAAACTCACCGCAAGTGCAGAGAATCCTGTTACTGCACCTGTCAACCATTGGGGATTGCTTACAAAGAACTCTCCAATCTTAAGCACAGGCTTAACAAACTCTCCGAAGCCTTCTGCGCCACGCTTAAGCTTCGGATACAGCTCCTCCAAGTTACCAATAAAGCCATCGGATGCATAAACCATATTTGTAAATGCCTTTGCTCCATCCCTTAATGGTATGTTTATGGCATCGCTTGCCTTGATTCCTAAGTCCTGCATAGCGGATTGTAAAATCTTTGTATCGCCCCACAGGTTATCCATCTTTGTAGCAGCCATCTGCTGTAAAGAACCATTGGCATTTCTTAGGGATTCATTCAATCCATCCCATTCATTCTTTCCGTCTTTAACGGCATCCAATCCGTTAAGTAAGTGCGTAAAGGCATCAATATGATGCTTTCCACCGATTCTTGCCTTGTAGTAGTTCTGTTCCTCTTCGGTAAGTCCGGATAGCTTGTCTCTAACCTCTGTTAGTGTCTGCTTTAAACCTTTGAATTTTCCATTTTCAAATGCAGATACTCCTAACTTCTGCATGGCTTTTCCGGCTTGCCCTGCCCCAGTAGTAAGGTTAATCATGATAGCATTCAGAGCTGTTCCGGCTTCCGAACCTTTGATACCTCTGTTGGCCAGTACACCTAAAGCCGTTGCACTATCCTCAATATCTACCTTAAGTCCTTTGAATACTCCGCCAGTCTGAATCCATGCTTCCATGAGTTGCTCTGCTGTCTGATTGGATTTGTTATTGGCCATAGTTGCAACATCCAAGAATCTTTGTAAATTCTCTCCATTCTCACCGATAACCTCACCTGTAGCACTCATGGAATCCGTTACAAGGTCAGAAGTTCTTGCAAGGTCTAAGTTTGTGGCTTCGGAAAGCTTAAGAACACTCGGTAGAGCCTTTACGGAATCTCCCACGCTCCATCCGGCCAAAGCCATGTACTCTAAAGCATTTGCGGATTCCGTAGCCGTCTTTGTGGTTTCTCTTCCGTATTTCATGGCCGCTTCTCTTGCAAGGTTAAATTCAGCCTCCGTAGCCTTTGCAGTTCCCTTCCAAGAACTCATAGCCTTGTCAAAGTCCATTCCTACATCAACGGCTTTCTTTCCTGCCGCTAATGCCGCTGCGGAGATTGTTCCCATTGCTACAGCTCCGGCTTTGCCAATCTTCTTCATGGCATTATATGGGGCATTAAGGATTTTCTCATTTTTCGCAAGCTGTTCCATCGTTCCAAGTCCAAGAGCACCGGGTGCTGATACTTGCTTTGCAATATCTCGCATTTGCTTTTTTGTCAGAGCTAAACTCTTGCCTAGACTGCCGTCCATGATTCCCATGATTCGTATAGCCAGCTTATATTCTTTACTTGCCATCCCTATACTCCTTTATTCCGTCAATAATGGGCTTTATTTCGTCAAAGAGATTTACTAAAGGAATGGAATAAAAAAAGCTTATCGGCGTGTGGGTAATCATAGCCACCTTTGCCGTAAGCTTTTTAAGTCCTTCTTCCTCTATGCCCTCATGTAAAAAAAAGTAAATACCGATGTTCTAAGTCTAATCGCATCCCTTGCCTTAAGCTTCATAAGCCACTCATAAGGCATTCCATTAGCCTTTGCCACAACCAATGCGCTATACATGGTATCTACAGGCGTGTTTGCCGTCATGGTAACGCCAGTTAAGCGTTTAAATTCCCTGTCAACCTCTGTTAAGCCCTGCAAGTCTAAATCCCACAGGCCTTTCAAGGAAATCTCCTTGTACTCTGTTCCTTCAAAGGTAATGGGAAGCTCCAACTCAAACTTGAAATCATCCATATTGAAATCTAAGGCAGAGTTTTCCTCTGCCTTAGTCGTTTTCTTTGTACTAGCCATTAGCACAATCTCCTTACTTTATCCATGATATCCTCGTTGTTTACTACGAAAATCTCATTAAGCTTGTCATGCTCAATAAGCTTTTCGCCGTCTACCTCCACAAGCATATAGATAACTTCAAGCTTCATGCTTGCATTGAAAGCTTCGCCAACCTTGGCACTTCCCGGGTTAATTTCAAGGGTCTTTCCACGGACAACAACTCGCACCTGTGAATAGTCTGTTACTCCGGTGGAGGGGTCTGTTACCTGGATAGCACCTCTCAAAGTAACGCCTGTTACCTTGGAATGGTCTACAAACTTAGTAATGTCATGATAGAGCGTTCTGAACGGAATTTCCTGCTGCATGGACTGTGTATGTCCAATTACAGGAGCAGCGTACTCTCCGCCAATGCCTGCACCGCTAATGGTAGCGGTAAGCATACTTAACGGAGCAAGGGTAACGCTATCGGAAATACCGATGAGCTTACCTCCGTCATGGTCGTACACATTAAAGCCGTTTAAAACCTCCGGGATACTATTGATACCGATTTTTCCTGCCATTAGTTGTTACCTCCTACCGCACTAGAAATCAAAGTTGGGTCAAACTCAATATGGTCAACAATCCATTCTGCCGGAGTGAAGAACGCAATCTTTGTACTGAATACGATTTTTCCGTCAAGAATTGCTTCCTTTGGATTCTCTGCTTCATCAAAGCTAAGTCGTCCGCCTGCAATAATGCCTGCTGCCTTTAAAGAGTTAAGGAAAATGTTCTCGGAATCCACTACAGCTTCGGACAAACGATAGTTGGCCGGCTCATCCACTTTATTCTTATAGGTCTGAATAAAGCGGTTTCTATACCAACTCATCATTCGTCTGCAGGCAATCCATCTATCCTTTGGGTCTGTGGACTTCGGATATGCTGTAGTGTTGTTTCCGTAAAGCTTAAAGCCGTTATCGTTGATTGCCGTTACAACGCCTAAGCCATTGACAAGCTCTGCCTGTGGAACATCAAGGAAAACCTCTGTTCCGTCAGAAAGACAGGTAGCAGATACCGGAATGCTCTCACTGGATGGAGACTTGTAAGGAATATCTCCGTGGTCCATATCGCACTTTGCCATAGCGCAAGCAGCAAGGGTGGACAGATGGAAAACCTTTCCGCCTACCTTAGCGCATGGGAAAAACGCCATAGCGTGAGGATTGGTTACTCCAAGATACTTCTTAGCTGTCTCAACGTCTGCATAGGATGTAAGCTTTGTTGCCTGTGCCTTATACAGAAGGTCAAGCACGCACTCACAGGAATACAAGCCGTTTAAATCCTCTGTCTTTGCACTAAGAGCCAAAGCAACCAATGGTTCTCCGCCGAACTTAGGACAAGCCAAAATGCTAGGAATTACTCCAAGCTTTGGATATACATTTCTGATTGCTTCAATTCCCTTAGTAGCTCCTGTGGTTACGTCATATCCGCCGATAATGTCATTTCCAGATACTGCAGTCACATCTGCAAGGCCGTCTGTGTACTTAAGAGCTACACTAGTTACTCCGGACTGAATCTTCTTTACACGAAGCTTAACTTTTCCGTCTGTATCATAGAAAAGCTCGAAATCCTCGGAAGCCTTTGCAGGAATCTCTTCTCCGTTGTTTGGCTTAATGGTTACGCTTCCAAGGGCTACATTGGTTAGAGTAGTATCTACCATTCCTACTTCTGTGATATTTACAGTCTTTGGAGCGGCCGCTGCAGACTTTCCCTTTGTTGGGTCGTACACATTGATAAATACCACAGGAGCGATATTGTAGAGCTTAAAGCAAGCATCCATAGCCTCGCAAAGAGTGTACTTTGCATAGTCCTCGGAATAACCGAAGTATTTCACAGCTTCCTCAAAGCTGTTTACCAATACAGGCTCATTCACTGTTCCGTATACTGTGGTATGTACCGGGGCTGTGCCGACAAACACTCTTACGCCATTTTCAGACTTCACAGGTGCTTTCACGGCTGTAGCATTCTCGACAGTGCTAATTCTGTGCATATATGCCATTTGTTCTTTCTCCCTTCTTAATCAACAAGTTGTTTTATAACATTACCTTCCAGAACAAGGATTCTTTCTGCAAAGGCTCTGTCCATCTTTACTTCTTCCTGGATATAACTCGGAAGCTCCCCTAAGAAGATTGTTCCGTGCGGAAGTCCTCTTCTTGACTCTCCAAGATAGATATATTGTTTCTCTGAAGATTGATTTTCAGAACCTTTGTTCTGCTTTTTATCTTCTTCCTTGCTCGGAGCATTAGCTTCTGCCGTTACCACTTCTTCCGCTGTGGTATCCAAGGCTTTATCCTCTTTTACAGATACTTCTCCCATTCTCTCTCTATTCCTTTCAGTTCAAAGTCCGTCACAACAACGCCGAAGAAATAAGGGTAAGTATCCTCTTCGTTTACCTCGGCATCAAAAGTTCCTCTGTTTTTGTACTGGCTTTCTAACATGGGGTCCAAGGTGAATCTCTGCCGTACCTTCTCTATCAGATTGATAATCTCTCTGTGTCCACGATTCGATTTATCATTGTTATAGATACCGAAGATAAAAGCGACCTTCACAACCCACCGATTGTCCTTGTCTTGCCACCACTTATCAATTTTCACATTGCACCATGGGCATTTAATGATGGAGTCCTCTACTTCGTCCGTATAGAAATCCGTTGTATCCGTTGTTTCGTCCTCATAGGCCTTAACTTCCTTTGTTGCAATCGGAAGTGCCTGTTCATAGATAGCCAGTTTCGTAAGGCTTTCTCCGCTGTCAACGGCGTTCTGAAAAAGCATTCCATCAAACAAGGACTTAAGCTCCTTTGTAAGAGCAATCTGCAAGCCCAACGGAGAAGTTACCGGAAAATCTTTCATTCTTACCTCACTTTCGCTAGGGCTGCATCAAGCCGTTTCATACATTCATCAAGATACCGTTTTCCAAGCTCTGCTTCTTCTTTGCCGTATACTTTCTCATTTCTGATTCTTGCCCTATCGGAAGAACCGAACACTTCTTGAATATCCTTTTTGTTGTCCTTGTCTCTATAGCCAAGAAGTAAATGGTCTCCTCCGGCAGTTCCATCTTTCTTTGTGTTGTGAAGCAACATTTTAAAGGCTTTTTTGATAGGTTTTCTTATTCCTTTAATCTGTCCGACAGGAACGTTAAACGTTGTTCTTTCTCTTTTAACTCTTCTGTAGATTGTTTTACCGCCCACAACTGCGACCGGAACATTGATTTCATGTCCTTTTGTCCACTTTGTAGGGGTTTTCATTCTCGACAAGTAAAACTTGGAGATTCCGGGAATCTTTGATTTAAAGTTCACGGAAGCACTCGTTATTCCGGCACTTACTTTCGCTTTTTCAGTAGAGCTTCGGCCTTTCGCTCCCTTTGGGAACTCTCCTGTATACTCTCGTTTGTCAGCCTTTAAAAGTTGTCTTTGAGTAGACTTAAGAATCCTGTTGGCGGAACTCGCCATAATGAACTCTGCACTCTTCCCTGTGATTTGATTCATAGCACGGACAATCTTGTTATAAGATTCAATGTCCAGTTCGATTTTGATTTGATTACCTGTATTGCTCATGATTTAAAAGCCCTCAAAGTAATAGAGTAAACTCCTCCCTCATCCCTAGAATCAGTTACACGGAACTCTTTTGCATCAATCTTGATTGCTTGTCCTCGTGCAGGCTGTTTGCCAATGTTCTTCCTGGATACATACAGAATAATGTTGTCCTCATAGATTCCATCAATTCTGCTATGCTCGAACTGCTTCTTACCTCTTTCCTCTACTTCGTTAGAGTCGATAATCACAGTCATAGGCTTCCCATTGATTAAATGCGTTTCGCCGAACTCTTCAAGATTAAGGAATGTACTGGCTATGTCTTTAAATGCCCACTTCTTAAATCCCATAGCACCTCCAAAAAATAGGCTAGAGCCATTTAATAGCCCTAGCCTGTGTCTTATCCGATTCTTACAAGTACGCTTGTTGCTCCGTTCTCTGCTGCCTTAACAACATATCCCAACGGAGTGTCAGAAGCAGTTGTGGTAACGCCGTCAGTAGGCTTGAAGTACACATCCTGTCCAACCTTAAGAGGGCTTGTTAATGCCTTGCAAGGCACTTCAAACACTCCTACCACATGGAGGCTTCCTGTCTCTCCTGCCTTAATAGGGCATCCGGCAACGCCAACGTGCTTTTCAATTACCACGAGTTCTCCGGCTTCAATGGTAGCCGTTCCGTTGTTGGTATAATCTAAGCTTTCGCCTTTCTGCTTATAAATTGCTTTCATCCTTTACCTCCTTACACAATCTTCACGCCGTCATTTCTAACGATTCCTCTGTAGTCCTTAACATAGATTCCTGCATCAAGGTATACATCCCAGATAAATCCAAGCTGTCCTGCTGTCTCCATTCTACGGATAGTCGGTGTCTGCTTCCCGTGAAGGAAGTCTACGCCGATAGAGCCTGCTGTATACTTGTTAGCAACCAAGAACCAAGGGCAAGCATTATCATTTGCCAAAGCATTAAGAACAGGAGTCTCGATAACATTCAATTTGTATTTGTACAATGGGTTAGCAGCGTTAGTGCCATTCTCCGGCACAAGTGCAGAGTTCAGAATGGTATACAGGTCGAACTGGTAGCCAGTTGGGATAATTACGAACTCCGGTGTAGCATAGATTGCTTCGCCGAACTGGTCCTTCTGCAGAGAAAGCTTTGTAATCATCTTTTGCAAAGATTCTCTTGTTGGAGCTGTTCCGGTAGTAATATGGTTAGCGTGCTTTGCATCATCGAAAAGATTATTTCCATCGAAAATCTTTCCATTATTGAATGCAACGACATAAACCATCTTATCCAAGGTTTTCTTTGCCTTTGCAGCGTAAAGAGCAGGCATCCTTGTAATGATTCCAATGTCATCATTGATAAAGGCCTGTCTGCTCATGGTGAACTGCTTACCGAAGGTCTTAAGCTTTCTTGAGGGAAGACGCTCTGCCTGAATAGAGTCATGCTTAAGTTCTCCGGACTCCGGAACTTCCTCAAAGTCTCCCATGGTATTGATTACATACTCATGGTCTGTGTCCTCCTTGAAATCAGACTTAGAGCCGATAGTTACCCACTCTTCAAAGGTAGTAGGAACTTTATTATAGGTTTCTACTACTGCCTTTCTAGCCACAGAATCAAGGATTGCCGGGAATGCTGCTGTAGGATTGAAAAACTGTCTGCCAAGCTCGGTATACAATTCATCGGAACTCATAAAGCGTACAGACTGATAAGAGCTGTCTCCTGTCCGGGATAAGCACTCCTCCGCAATGGTTCTTAAGGAAGAATGAGCGAACTTCTCTGCACCTTCCTTCGCATTGTCTAACTGTACGCCACCACGCATAAGGATTCCATCCACAGCCATGGCACGGAATCTATCTTCCTCATCCTCAACTACACTTGCATTGATGGTCTGTCTTGTGGACACAGGAGAACTCTTCTTCTTTAAGTCCTCAATCACTAAGGACTTTACTTCATCAACGGAAGTATTCTCCTTAATGAACTTAGCGGAATCAACATCAAGCCCCTTGCATAAGTCAAGAATCTCGTTTACACGCTTTCTCTCGTCAGCCAAAGCTCTCTTTGCTGTTTCATCCTCTTCCTCTTCTGCTGCAAGGTTTTCCAAGTCCTTCTCTAACTTATCAAACTCTGCGGACTCTTCTGCGGTCAAGTCTCTTCCCTGTGCCTTTGCAAAAGATAAAATCTCTTGCTGTCTCTTCAAAATGTCTTTGAATTTCTTCATCACTTTCCTCCATAAAGTTTTTTGTTTATAGCTAACTGCTTCTCATAAATACCAAGCAGATTTGCCTTTGCTTCTTGCGCCTCTTCCTGTGTTTCTTCCTCTTCCATTGTGCGCCCTACTCCTACAGTAGAATCAGCCGGAACAGACACTATGGAAATCTCATAGGGAAGCCATTTCTTTGCAACTACGCATTCCCCTTTGAATCTTCCATCTGCGGAAGTCTTTCCTTTCTTGACTTCTTCCCACTCTTTCACAAGGTATCCAACGGAAACGGCCTTAAGCGTTCCACTATCAACCTTCTTCTTGATGTTTGCAGAGAAATCATCATCGTCAAATTCGATAGTGGCTTTTCCTCGACCTTCCTCAACTCTGGCATTGATAACCCTTCCGATAACCTTGTCTCTGTCGTGATTGAACAGAACTACTCCAATGTCATTAAGTCTTGATAAGTCAACACATCCTTCTGAATGGTCCAAAATCTCATCCCCGAAGAATCTCCTATACGGCTCTTCGGAAGAGAAGGACAGTTCCACTTGCTTACTGTTTTCCGCCGTTTCCTGGATTGCTAGGTTCACCGACCTTTGCAGTTTCTCCGATTCCTTCGGCTTTGCCATTACTATTTTCACCCCCTCCCAATATCACGCCTTTGCTCTTGGCATATTCTTGAACTTCTGCCATTTCATCAATTTGACTTCGCCAATCCTTACCATGTTCCGAAGCTAGGTCTACGAAGGTCTTTTCTCCGGTAAGTAGGGCTGTCTTATTTGCATTTGCTTCCTTTGCCGGGTCAATCCACCGCTTAGGAGCTTTAATCCACTTATGCTTAAGGTAATTGTCCGGATTCGTTCCGAAGCGTTCTATGGTTAGCTTCCCGGAAAGGTAAGCAGATGCAATAAAGCATTCGTAAACTTCATCAAGGAAGGACTCGACTATCTCTATGTCCTCTTGATAGGTCAGTTCATCCTCAATAATTCCTTGCCTAGCAGAGGAATAGTTACTTTCGCTCATGTCACGGCTCACAACTTCATAGGACACGCCTTGTCCGCTACCAACCATGCGCATTTGCTGCTTAACAAAGGCTGTAGCATCTACCGCCTGTCCTGTAGGCTGTACTGTGGACACCTTGTCTCCACTGTTTAGATACTGAATCATTCCGGGTGTTAAGGTCTTCCCTTGGTAGTTGTACTTCTGTCCGTCAAATTCCTTGTTGCTTCGTCCTCCGATTCCTGTCTGTGGAGTATCCTGTGTAATAAATACGGAAAGACAAGCAAGAACTCGTTCCTTAATGGCAATCGTATTCAAGAACTCGTTAATATCACGGATTCTTGTAAGTGTTTGCGCCATGTCGGACACTTCCCTCGCTTGCGAAGGCCTTGTTTTTGAACACATAAAAATAACATCCTTTGCCTCGTAATACTGGGCATCCAGGATGTTATAACCTTGAATATCGTATTTTCTTATGTAGTACCCTACAGGCTTGCCGTATTGATTGTATTCAATACCGCCTATCACTCTGTTTTCTTTGTTCTTAGGACTCATCACAGTAGTATCAAGCTCGTCCACCTCAATGGCCTGCAGTTGGAACGGAATTACTCCATCACCTGTATGGCACTTGATAAACAGTATCCCTCCGTCTACCTTCTTCCGGGTAATTGCCATTCTTAACAGTTGATTCAAGGACTGCTGCCCTGTAACATCACAGTTTTTTGCCTTTGTCCATTCGTGCCACAAGGACTCAATGTCCTTATCAAGGCTACTTTCTCCTGTGTTTGCCCTTAGCCTGTATCCTGCTCCGACAACATTTCTTTTATAAGCCCCCAAAATAGAGTTCATAATGTCGGAATTGTTCTCCAAGTCTCTCGCCCTAGCTCTGATAATCTCTCTTGAACTGGACAAGCTCATTTCAGCGGATTCTATACTAGCGTGCCAGTTTGCATTGGCATTCTTGTAATTGGCCGCATCGTATGCCCTCGATGCCTCCATGGCATTCCTATAGGCTTGGCGTTTATAGGCTGTCTTTGGGGATACAAAGCCTATTAAATTATCTAACCAATTCAAAGTGCCTACCTCCCATCAAAAACTGCCCTATAGGTATCAGAGAACAGATTGCTGTTATCATCCTGTGCAACCAATCCCATAAGAGACTTCTGCAGCTTCACAAGCTCTGTAAGATTCGCCCTAGTCAGCATTCTTGTTCCAATCTTGTAGGACTGGCCTCCTTCCAGTACGGACTGAATGGCTGTGTTTACTATTGCAAGCTGTTCTTTCGGCGAAACAAAGCTTAGCTCCTTCTCTAGGTTATCTTCTCTTTCGTTTTCCATTTACCCTCCTAACCAATTATCCTGCGCTTGTATCCAGTTGTTAGACTGGTTATCGCTTGCATTGTTCTCAGTCTGTACTGCCTTAAGAGTAGGAACATTCCTTAAATGCTCATAACGGATTCCAAGAAGCTCTGCTGCAGCCATTGCGTAAACTTCACAGTCTAAGTAGTGGTTATCTATATGCTTTGCCTTTGGCTTCCATACGGACTTAACTCCTGTCCTTGTCTTTTCTGTTACTCTTTGCTCTGCTGTAATCATTTGCGAATATCGCTTATCACAGCCTTTATAAACCATCCATGCACCTGTATTCTCTCCCTTTACCCTCTTCATACGGTTAGAGATTGAATCCTTGTACTTGTTACCATCGGTCAGAATGAGTTGCATTCCGTTAAAATCACCTGTTTTCTCAATCTTTGAAATCTTGAATCTATCCAAAAGGTCATTACTTGCACCCTTAACAGGTTTTGCCCAATCGGAATTGTTAATGCAGAACTCCAATGTCTCATCCTGGTTATATCCGCTATCTATGAGACAAAGTTCTACGGCAAACTTCCTGCTGCCGTCCTCTGTCTCATAAATCCGGTTCATAACTCTTTCTATATCTTCCCAAGAAGCCACTTGCCCATGAGTGATGTTCTGCGATGTACTGTAGTCTCCCCATGCTCTTATGGTGTAGTACAAAGAGTTCTTCTGCACATCGACTCCGCCAGTTACAAGCTTTGCCCAATCCGGAACTATGAACTCTTCTATATCCGTTTGTGTATTCAGCACACTGTCCTCTGTGATTCTTGTTTCTGCATCCTCCCAAGGTTCAGCAAGCCATGAGTTCACAAAGTTCTGCAATTTCTCCGGGTCGTCCTTAGAGTCTAAGAACTCCTTTGCCACATCGCTCCACTTAATGAATATGGAGTACAAAGTGTTCATCCAGTAGGCAACCTTCTTTGAATGTCCGATTCCTCTCTTTCGGACCGTTCTCCATTCGCCATGCCTAAGCATTTTCGGCTTATCTCCATCCACTATCTCCGCTCCGCATTCTTGGCAGTAATAACCGGCCGTATTCGCTCTATCCTCATTGCTTAAGCTTTCATCATTGGAATACTTGATAGACTTCATAGAAAGCTCAATCATTTCCCCACAATGAGGGCAAGGCACAAAGAAATGCTTTTCTTCCTCCGCATTATCCTTTAAATCCCATATATAGTTTGAACGGATTGTCGGCGTTGATGTAGCGAAAATCTTCTCTTGTGGCTTGTAAGTTTTTGTTCTTTCTTTCGCAAGAGAAAATGGGCTTGCCTCTTTCTTGGAAGCACCGCCCATCTTATCAATTTCATCGAAAAACAAATACTTAATAGCCTTACTGGCTAGTTTGGAAGGTGAGCCTGCACCACGGAGATAGATATTCATTCCCCTAAGCCTTAATTCAAGCTCCTTAGACTGATTATCCAGGAACTTTCGGTTTATGGATGGGATAAGGCGGAATGCCGGCTTTATCCTTGCGTTAGATGTATCCTTTGCCAAGTCGTCCGTTGGATATACAACCATTGTAGGTGCAGGGCTTGCATCTGCTATATAGCAAAGCATATTGATTAGTGCCTCTGTTCCTCCAACCTGTGTAGGCTTACAAAAATACACTTCTCTAACATAAGGGTCATTCAATGTATCCATTATTTCACAAAGGTAAGGCGTAAATGCATTGCTCCATTTACCGCTAAGGTTACTGGAATTGTCTAGGACTCTCTTCTCTTCTGCCCATTTTGATACTGTGAATACCTCTTCCGGCTGCAGAGTATTCTTAATAACCTTTCTAAACAGTCTTGCCGTTTTAGCTCTTACCTTGCAGGCTTTCATACCAAACGGCATATTACTCCTCCTCTGTCAGTTCTTCCTCTTCCCCTTCCTCCTCTTCAATATCTTCCACTATGGAGACTTTTCCATCTATCTCCTGTGGGTCATACTCCGATAGCTCATTGAGTGCTTCCCTTACAGACTTGGAAAGCGTGTTAATAATTTCGTTTACATCGGTCATTCCGGCCACTTGCATTGCCATCTTTGTGGGAAGGCCTTCCAGTTTTGCCTTAAAGGCCAGTAGCATTCCAGTTAGATACCGCTCCACATCCTTTGCAAGGTGCAGTTCCGCCTTTAGCTTTTTCAGCTTAAGCAAGCTTATCTGTTTTTTCACTTCCTCATGCTCTGCGGATACTTTTTCCTTGCTTAGATTGGAACGCCGTCCAGTTTCCTCTTCAATCTTGAATCGGATATATTCCTGGATGCACTCTTCTAAGGCGTACTTCTTGTTGTCATCGTTGGGGAACATACCATAGTCTTTTCTTAAATTTCTTACTTGTCGAGCTGTAAGTCCTAAGCACCTAGCTAGCTCCTGTTGATTTACAACCATGATATGTCCACCCCCTCTTTTTAGCACAAAAAAGAAGAGACTCCTTAGAGGTGGAAAGGAATCTCTTCAAGTTTGAGCTATACATATACTAGATATAGTACATTTCTCTGATAGAAACACTATATCCAGTTTCATTATAGAGGTAAGTCTTAAATAGTCAAGTATTTTTAAGACTTAAGCTTGCATTTTTGTATATCTTCTGTCGCTTTTCAGTCAAGGACTTGTTGCGAAAATGAAATCGAGCGCATTTTTGCCGGAATCTGCGTGTATCAGCACTCAATTTCAGTAATTCAAGCCTTTTCTTTCCAAAATACCCCTAAAAATAGCCTATTTATTGCCCAATTTCCCTTAAATCTGCCCCCTGCCGGAAATCCGAAAGGGAAGGAAATCTCCTATTTTTTAATATTTTATAGCCAAAACTAGGGCGGTGCGCCAACCCATACCTTTTTTTATCGAACATAAGTACCTTTTTATTCTGGCATGGCTCGATACCTTGCAAAGCTAGGCATTTCAAGCCTTTATACGCACAAACGTTTGTACGATTTTATTCTATATAGTCCAATAAAACGGACACAAAAATAGCAGACTTTTGCAAGCCTGCTAACACTCAAAAAAATATTTTAAAAAATAATCGAAAAAAGTATTGACGAAAGGAAACTATCTTGATATTATTTAGGTGTACCTAGTAAACGCCCCACAGAAAGGAGAAAGCAATGGGCAACAAAAAAAGAAACAAAAAAGCCAAGCAAGACCTTCTTTACTGGCTTAGCGTACTTAGTGCCATCACCGCAATAGTCGCTAGTATAGTAAGTATAGTGAAGCCTTAACTTGGCAGGGTTGGGGGAAAGGATTCCCCCTTCCCAATTTGTAAATTGTATCATAAAGAAAGGAAAAATACCATGAAAAAGATAATACCTTTTCAAGCTATAGCTTTATTGTTCCTCGTACTGAATAAAAATAATACAATACTATACTACGCTGCGGTGTTACTACTATCGCTTTCTCTGCTCCTAAACTCTTTGTACGAATTGAAAAGAAGGAAAAAATGAGCGAAAAAAAATATATACATCAAGAAAATTGGGGAAAGAAAAATGGATATAAATCTATATCTTTCAAGTTAAAGGAAAGCACAGCACAAGAATTTAAGGATACCTGTAAACGCCTTGGGGTATCTCAAGGGGCTACTCTTTTGGATTTTATGGAAAATTTTATTAAAAAAAATAAAGAAAATTTATAGCCGTTACATCGGCGGAAAGGTGGATATATGAAATTCACGAGTAAAGAAGAAGTCAGAGAAGCATGGGATAGCTTGACTACTGAGCAGAAAGAAAGCCTTGAAAGTGCCTATAGAAAGGTACTGGAAGCTTTAAAAGAGGACGGCAGCAGTCCAAGGGATATATCCGCCTTGGAGTCTTTAGAGGAGTACGCCGAAAATATCGGATGGGAAAGCGACAGCTCTTCGGCTTTTGAGGACTTCTTAGAGATAATCGAAAATTAAAGATACACACTATAAAAGCTAGGGTATAACGCCCTAGCTTTTTCTTTTTGGCTTTCACGCCGTGCATGGCTTCCTTGCCGTGCTACCGCTCCGCCCCCTCTTGGCTCTTTTCTATAGTCTTTCCTTTTCTATCTTCTCCTTTACCGCCTCCCCTATAAAGGCATTAAGCGATAGCCCGGCTCTTTCCGCTATATCCTTTAGCCTGTCTTTTTCGCCCTTGGGCACTCTGAAAGCGATAGTATCAATTTTTTCTTTATGAAATTTTGCTACCGCTCTTCTTATGGCGTCTGAACTTCCTTTATACATGGTGAACCTCCTTTTTTATATAAGATAGCACACATACCGTTATAAGTAAACATATACATTTTAAACAAATTTCTATCGGCATATTTGTATACATTTATTTGTGATTATATGTTGACTTATATTTTGATAGATGTATACTTATGTCACAACAAAACAAACGCACCGCCCACAGGGCAGAAAGAAGGTATAGGATGGATAAGAAAGAACTTGTTAAAATTTTAGAGGCTAACGGCTACAGCATTGCAAACGATTTTAATAATGGAGTTTTTGCAAAAAAGGGAAGAATGGAAATAGAGGTAAACATCTTTTGCGAGACACACAAACATTGGAAAAAGAAATTTAAGAACTTTATACATTTACAAACTTACTTCACAAAAGAAAACGGCGATTGCATAGGCATCTATAACCCGACTCATTATTACCATGTGGACTATGGATTTAAAGGTTTGCAGATGGATCTTGACAAAGTATTAGAGCCGACAAAGGAAAATCTCGTTAAATTAATCGAAGAAATGGAGTATATGCAGAAAAACGATATTCACTACTATATAGAAAAAAACGACAGTAGAAAATTAGCATAAATAAGGGGGAAAACATGGCAAACATTATTAATTTTATGAGTTATCGTCTCAAAAAATCTATGGACTTAGAAAAGGCTATAGCGATTCTTGAAACCGCCAATGCTTCCGCAAGGGAAGCAGAGGCGGAGGCACTAAGAAGTATAAAATTTAAAATCGGCTCTTATTACAAAGAGCCTCAGCAATACACCGATGGCGACCCCCTGCAAAGGGAAGCTATTAAAATCATAAGAAGAACCGCCAAAACAGTAACCTTTATATATATTCCTCATCCAGGCATGGACGAAGAAATATGTAAAGTTCTTACAAGAAAGGTACACGTTGGCAATTACGGCGAGTGGTTACAGGTAAGTAAGTATTCCCCCACAATTTCAGCAGGAAGATAAAAACTTAGTCGGTTACTGGAAAGGAAGCCATAGCCGACACACTATAAACACATTTTAGAAAGGTTAGTGAAATCATGAAAGACAGACAATTATTCAAAAAGCTTTATGACTACATTATGAAAAGTGATACCAGAATTTCATCAGCTACTGAAAAAGATTTATTCCTAGGAACATCAAACTTTCTTATAAATGTTTCACATGACAAGGACTTGGGACTTTACCCTTTTAATAATACCTATGTAAGGGAATTAAACGGATTAGGCGATTCCATTAACATAAATAACATGAATCTCGAATCCATTTCCCTCATCCGTATCGAAAAAAACACCGAAGCGAAAAAGGCCCTTTATACATTCAGGCACGAAGACGGAACGGAAATATATGCAGATGAAAAGTATTTTAATCTTATACCATTTAAGAATGTTCGCTACATGGTAGACACAACAAAAGGCATCAAAAAGCATAACCCTATATTTGTGTTGGATGGCAATAACGATTATTTAATCGCTTACATTCTGCCATTTGTTGCAAAGTAGCTTATGAACTAGGGGGGTTGAACCCCCCCTCACAAAAGAAAGGAAGTACACCATGAAAATTAAAATCACAGATAACAACAAGGAAAAGTTAGAGGAGGCACTTGCACAGGCTAATGGCAAATGTAAGGAAAGATTAGTTCACGCCGATGATTTGTATAAGGCAGTCGATAGGATTCGAGAGAAGTTCGATATTCCAAAATGCAAAATGGAGGGGCTGAAAATTCGCGTTGATTTAAACGCACAGAGCAAAGCGCGTGCGTATAAGCACGCTATGTATTCTACCTTTTTTACAATCGAGTTTGGAAAAACGGATGCTTACTTAGTGGATTGCGAAAGAGATTACACAGAGGAAAGATTCCCCTTTAGAGTTATCAATTTCCCGGATTCTGTAAAGGAAGCAATCTGTGAGAAATGTAATAAATTCGGTATGTACTGGTAATATGGGGAGTCTATCTCCCCTTTTCAAAGAAAGAAAGGAAGCAAGCCATGTTAAACGAAAAAGAAATCGCCGTTTATATCGAGATAGCACGAAAGCCCTTTACCCTTAAGGGCTTCCATGTAAAAGGGGGATTCCTGCTTTTAAAGAGCAGTACAGGAAAAACCCTTGCTGTATCTAGCGGATGGCATTCCGGCGGATGCCTAGCAGTCTATCCCCTTCGTGATGATTGCACTTACACCGATGAAAACGGCTGCAAGCGTTATGTATGGGCAAGCTATGGGGATGAAAGCTTTCCTTGCGTTGACTCATACCTTGACTATATAGAGGATATAGAGCAAGAGGAAAGAGAATTGCAAGAATGGCTTGACGAACAAGCCGAAGAGGAATTGCCGGAAGAGTTTAGACAGACAAGGCGGAACTGGTAGACCCTTTTTTATGGAATTTGTAGAAAACACGAAAACACGATGCTATAATAAATTATTATTTGCCAAGAGGGCAGAAAGGTGGACAGTATGAGCGATTGGAAGCAAAACTCCGGGATTGGAAACGGCGGAATTCGCAACATCGGAAACAACAATGAAGGCTCTTATAATGTTGGAGACAATAATACCGGAAAATATAATATAGGGGATGAAAATACAGGAGAGCAAAATATCGGCGATAATAATATCGGCTGGTGTAATAATGGATACGGAAATACAGGGTTCTATAACTATGGTTCCTGTAATACCGGTAACCACAATGTAGGCTCCGAAAATACCGGGGATTGGAATGCCACAAATCGTTCTACCGGTTGTTTCAATACTAAAACAGGCTGCATAACACTTTTTAATAAACCTTCGTCATGGACGTATGAAGACTGGGAAAAGTCAAGCGCAAAGAAAATACTAGATGATTGCCCATGTTCTACGGTTGCATGGATTCCGGAAAGCGAAATGAAAGAAGAAGAAAAGGAAGAAAACCCAAGTTACAAACTCACTGGCGGCTATTTAAAAGAAAAAATCTCCACTAACGAGGATAAGCAGCACTGGTGGAACAGCCTTGATGAGGACGAGCAGGAGGAAGTTATGAATATCCCAAACTTCGATAAAGATATATTTAAAGAAATTACAGGAATTGAAATATCAAAATAAAAGAGGGGACTTATCCCCTCTTTAAATTTACCCTTTTTTCAGTTTACAGCTCTGCAGGATTTGCCCTGTTTAGCTGCACTTCACCCTTTCCAGGATTGCCCCTTTCTGAACCTTTAAAAGTTCGGAACTAACCCTTTTTCCTTTTTCTTTACTTAGTATCCCGGATATATCCTTAAGACTTAGCCCTTCCAAGTAAAAGAGAATCAATACCCTTTTTTCGTCCTCTGATATGCTTAAGCTTTGTATGGTATCTTTTACCCTTTTTTGCTTTCGCTCACAATCGGATATTGACTTGGAAAGCTTGTCATAGTCGGCAACATTGCACCCTCTTAGTACAATAGTCCTTGGATAGCCCTTTCTATAATCCGTTCCGAAGTCTACCACTTCGGAATTTACTAGCGATTGCTTTGTTGCCCTTAATTGATGTATCCGGTTTACCCTTTTCCTGCAATTCTCCAAAATCCTTAGAGTAAGAATCATTAAGCTGTACTCCTTTAACACAATATATAGTATCTCGATGTTTATAAAGCACTATATATTGTATCATTTCCTAGTAATACAGCTCAATGAGTTCTTGCTTAACTTTCTTACCCCTTTTTGCCCTTTCCCCCTTTTTATTCTTGGACAGCTCTAAAGATTGCTTCGTATCTATCTACAGATAAGTGATTTTCTGCCCATTTTTTAGCATATTCCTCTGCCAATGGGAAAATACCCAAACTCACGGTAGAATCGCCTATCCATCCTAGCTCTTTCAAGTAGCTATACAGGAAATATTCACCATCTTTTTTTCTAAACAAAGCTATGCACTCTCTAAAACCGCACTTCACATTTGTTACTTCACAAGCACCAAAATAATTCGCCGTTTCTGTGTCATACTTCTTGCCGCTTATAATTTGCTTCATACTTTTCCCTTTCTTATTCCTCTACTTTGCCAAAAGCTGCTTCGTATAAAGGAACACTCAGATGCTCTTCCCCCCATTTCCTTGCTTCTTCTTCTGTTAGTGGTTTTACTGTTGGAGTTGTATACATATATTCGCTTCCGTTTACTTCCTTGTATTTCTCTTCTAAGAGAAAAAATTCTCCATTATTTTTTTTAAAAAGATTTTGTCTAAAATTTTCATCAGTATCATAACCACGATTATTGATATACTCCCAATAACCACCGCACCATATAGCGGTTCCCGTATCATAAAGTTTTCCATTCTTGACAAATTGCATACGCACCTCTTTTCTGTAAGTTTTATGCCCCTTTTTCTGCTTCGTGGATGCTGTTGGCTATCTCTTCTGCTATAGCCTTAAAAAGCGTTACTGTGACGGCATTGCCGAACTGTTTATAGGCTTGGCAATCAGATACTACTTGATTCCACCTATCCATTGGAAACGCCTGCAGGATTCCGTATTCCTTCGGAGTCAGTTTTCTAACCCTTAATCTCTTTGTATCAAAGATTTTCACTTGCCTATGCCCCCCTCTGATGCCGTAAGCGTTGGGGATATTCCATCGGCAGAATATACCCTTCTGCAGGTCTCTAGCCCTTTTATATCTAGCATCCCTACCATTTGTAAGTCGCTATCTACTGTCTTTTCCATTGTCTACCCCTTTTGTTCTTCCACAAGTATTTTTATTCCCTCGCCCTTATTTGTTGTAAGAGTTGGCGCAAGCCCTTCCGCATGATATACATTCCCATTCATTCCATGCCCGGATGGATTCGTATTTGTCACAGTACATATCTGCGGATTTTCGCACCTTTCCCCTGTATCCACTATCAAATGTTGATAGTTATGCTTTTTCGATAGGCTTCCCCCCCCACCGACTCTAAGGGTCTTTCCGCACTTATCCGGATTTAAAAGGCCTGTTTCTTCGGAGATTCCTGCTACAATATCCTCTTCCGTTTGCCCTTCCTCCAGGACTATTACTCCGTGAAGGTCTTGCGCCGTAAGAGTGAACATCGGTTCTTCTTCCGCTTTTGCCCTAGGTCCGTTTTGTCTCTTGTTTATCCTATCCGGTGTAATGCAAGCATGGCACTTTCCTAGTTTTTCTAGCTTCTGTAAAGCTTGTTGTATAATTGTCTGTGCCTTTTCATCCGGTAGGTAGTACTTCTCCGGAACATCCTTTTCCAAGAAGTCAGACAGCTTCGGCACGAAATCATGCTGTTCTTCCGGGAACTTAAAGGACAGCCCTAGCTTGTTTCTTGTGCCTATAACTGCATATCTTTCCCGATTCTGTGGTACTCCCCAATACTTGGAGTTAAACATTTGTATATGGGCTGTATATCCATGTCTTTCGTATTCCATACACAACACAGGCAAGTAAGGCTTTAACCCTCTTACATTTTCCGCAATGATAACGGCCGGCATGGCTTCCTCTCTTTCTCTCTCTGTCTCTTCAAGTAGTCGCATAATCTCAAAGAAGCATCCGCTTCGGCTTTCTGCCCTTAAATTCTTTCCGCTGCACTTAGGGCAAGTATTCTCCCCTGTGTACTCTTCCGGATTTATCTCTACGACTTCTCCGCAATCTTGACACTTAAGAACCATGCCTTTTTGCTTTCCGACCAAGGAAACATCCTGGCAAGGAAATCCATAAGCCCAAACATCCGCCTGTGGAATATCTGCTTGGTGCAGCTCTTTAATATCTGCCTTCTGCACATGGTCGCCAACATTCTCTCTGTAGGTCTCTACAGCGAACTTATCAAAATCCCAAGCACCAACTATCTCATATCCTGCTTCCTGGAAGGCTAGTCCTAGCCCTCCACATCCACAGAAAAAATCATTTACCTTTAATCTTCGCATTTCTTCCCCTTTTTAAAGCATTTCCTTGATTGCTCTATCATAGAATGGCCTATGTATTTCAAAGCCATAGCAACTCCGATTTAATTCCTTACAAGCTCTTAATGTTGTTCCGCTCCCTGCGCATGGATCTATCACTATATCCCCCTCATCGGTAAATGTTTCAACAAGCTTTTTTATTACATTGACTGGCTTTTGTGCCGGATGAATTTTTGGAACGTCTTTCCCATCTCTTACCCACTGAAACCAGTTAAAAACCATATGATTCTTCCCGTCCGCTCCTACATTTCTAAACTTTGGCAGCTTGGACCTATAAAGGATTAGGGCATATTCCGTAGCCCCTACGACTCGCATATTTGCCTTTAATACTTGTGGACTGTAGTTTTTTATAAAGCTAATTGGAATATAGTTCACAAATCCGTATTTTTGAGCGTATTTAATGACTGTTTGCATTTGCTCAAATGAACAAAAGACTATCATACAAGGGTTATTGCTAGAGCGTCCTCTAGGCACTTTTTCTTTGTCGTTGTCTTTCTTTAGCAGCCTGTTGCAGAAATGGAAGTATTCGGCAATGTTGAAATTAAAGTCGCTGTAAAACCCTGCCTTCTTTGCCTTGTCGGATTCTCCGTTTTTATTATCTCCGCCCTTATACCACACAGGATTTGAGCCATAGAAATCCGTCCCGATATTGTACGGAATATCCGCAATTACAAGTTGCGCTTTCGGTATCTGATACCGCTTGAAATTTTGGAAACTGTCGTTGAAAAGTTCAATTTTCTGCTTCTTTTTTGGTCTGCTTTCGATGTTCGTTATTTGTTCGTTTTTCATTTTTTCTTTGGGGAATCATGATATTACGGCGCCAACCATTCCCCTTTCTTTTTAATTTAATTCCAGATACTTCTCTAAGCACCACTTAGCTTTTTCAATGTCCTTTTTACCGCCTTTTCTTTTCTGTCTATGCAGATACTTAAAGGCATTGCAGATATAAAAGGCTTTTGTTGCTTCCTCGCCTTGCGTTTCGAGCATGGCAGTATACTCATCCTCTAAAGGCACGTCCTGTAGGTCTTTTTCTGTTATCTCAGTCACGCAAAATCCCCCCAATCTAACTTCTGTCCACAGTAGGGGCAGTAGTCGGGCTTATCAAGCTCGTCAAGCCTTTCACCACAAGTAGGGCAATGTATAAAGGTCCTAACACGCCCACCGTATCCGTATTTGAACTTTTTAACCTTTCTTCCTTCTCTGTATTTAAGTTCTTTCAGCTCTTCTTCTCTTGTCATTTAATCCTCCCATAATTCGTTAATCGTTTCCGTATTGTCCGGAATATTCACTGTAGGCGTTTCAATATGGACGATTATCACCTCTAGCCAATCAAGCGAATCTATCATTTCTTTCGTTATTCCGTTTGTTTTTTCATCACTTACGCTGTCCCAAATCCCCGGGTCGAAACGATAAAAGTCTAATGTTTGGGCTGTTTTTAAAGGGTCTTCATCATAAAAAATAACCGTTTCTTCGTATATGCAGATTTTCCTTATCTCCGCTTTTCCAAAACTGGCCACCCAATCCCCCATATCGTCTAACACTATATCTTGCCCAACCATGGGGATTACAAGCAAATCCGGATGTTCGCTAATCAGCTTTACAATCTCTTTTATATTCTCATTCATGATTTACCCCCCCATAAAAGCTTTCGTCTGTTAGTCTGTGGTATTGATACCAAGCCGAAAGAGAAGGTTCTTCACACGCAACTACAATGAATTCCGGAAATCCGTATTTATCGTTTTCGCCATATTCCCTAGTCGTAATTCTAATATTTTTCTTATGGCCTATTTCACACGCTTGTGCTTTTTCTGCCGTTCTATATTGTCTTCCGCAAATCTCGCATTGATATAGTTTTACTTCTTTCATTCTTCACCTCACTACAACATCATAAATTTTGTATATTGCCAGTTTCGTGCGTTCTTTGTTCTCTAATCTTATTTCATTAGGCATACCATTGTGGTAGCAGGAATTGTATACCACGCTTGATATTTTTAAATCTTTTTCATGAAAATCCTCACACCTTTGAGCCTTTTCCTGTGTAGGGTGTTCCTTACCGCAAATATCGCATTTGTAATGTTTTATTTCTGTCATTTCTTCTTCCTCTTCTTTCTATGATTTTGCTCAATAACCTCCAAGGATAGATAGCTCCTCACAAGGGCAATGTTGTTTACTATGTCTGTAAATGGATTGCCAATAAGGCTTCCGTGTTTAAGTAACTTCTGCATAACCTCGTCTTGATATTTTAAAAGCAGTTTTATTAGCTCTTCTTTCTCCTCAATTTCCATGGCTTACCTCGTTCCGTTAAAGCATTTTGTATAGCTTAGCCAGTCGCCTTTCCTCGCTTATAATCTCAATCAGCTTACTAAGTTCTACCCTTCGCTTTTCAAGCTTCCTGTACTCTTCGCTATCGGATTCGTGGATGTTTCTACGGTCCAATAACTCATCCATGTAGTCGTCCAAGCACTCTACAAGGCATCTTCTGCGGAAGTCGTTGTTGGAAGTATCGGTTCTCTGCTTTAAGTAGTCCTTAAACTCCTTGTAATTCCTCATAGTCTTACCCCTCTTTTCCAAGAAAGTATTTCTGCACATCGGAAACACGTATTTCTTCATTCAAAAGGCTTACAATCTTGCCAATCTCTTTAATTCGCTCATCAAGAGAGTTAAATTCTTCTGTGTAACCCTTGTAGAAATTTCTCCTTCTTGCTAGTTCCTCTGCGTAATCTTCAAGGCATTGCACAGTTGTTTTTCTTCTGAAATTGTCTTTTATAGCCTCCGGATTCCGCTTGATGTAGTCCACAAATTCATTATTATTTTCCATGGCTTGCCCTCTCCTGCCTCTTCCACCAATTAAGAGATTTTTCTTTGTTCCACTCCCACTCCTCCCCCAGGAATGGCGGTTTTCTCAAAGCTGCTTCTTCAAAAGCCTTTTTTACAGCCTTTGCTTCCTGCTCTGTAAAGGGCATTGATATTGATATTGTTATTTTTTCCATTTGCTCCTCCTTTGTGGTAGTAAACCGATAGTTGACAGCCACTTGAACTGTCGACTATCAGTTGACAGTTGCCGACTACACGAACGGCAATCCTTCATCCTCTACGCCGTCCGGGATGTTCATAAAGCCGTCAGAATCAGAACTTGCTCCGCCAGTAAATCCGGACCCTTCTTGCTTGGAATCGCAAAAGTCTTGACTATTCACGATAATATCTGTCGTGTAGACTGTCTGTCCGTCCTTGTTCTGATAGCTACCTGTCTGAATGCTTCCGGTAACACCGAAACGCTGACCCTTGAACATATATTTCTGTGCGAACTCTGCATTTTTTCCGAAGGCTACACACCGAATAAAGTCAGCCGTTGGCTCTCCATCTTTCTTGTACCGCCTATCTACTGCCAGTGTGTACTTTGCCACCGCCATAGGCTTTTCCCCTTGCGTATATCTAATTTCCGGGTCATTGGTTAAGCGACCCACTAAGCAAACTTGATTCATTTATTACCGCCTTTCTACTGCTCTTCTTCTCTGTGGATGCTTCTTTCTGCGGAAAATCCGTCAGGGTATCTCTTGTAAAGTTTGTCTACATTCATCTGTAAGATTGTTTCAAGGTCATATCCCAATGCGGCTGCCGTGAATGCGATGTACCATGCAATATCGCCTAATTCTTCGGCTATATGCTGTTTGTCTAAGTTATGCCCTTGAAAACAGTGCTTTTTTAATAAATCCGCAACTTCTCCACTTTCGCCTGTTAAGCCCAATGCTCCATTTATTAATTTAGCCGTTGTGTCTTTGTGGTGCATTGTTCTAGCTGTTCTAAGTGCAGCTTCTTGGTATTCGTTAATAGTCGTAATCATCATGATTTTCCTCCGGACCTTCCTCTCTTAAATCCATATCGTAAATGCTCATTTGTGGCTTGCCCTTGATATGCTGCAGGTAATAAGTGTTTGTTTTTTCATCCAAAACAAGCTCCATGTCCTTACAAGGCGAAATTCCGCTCTTTTGGTCTTTTAACTGCAAGACGGAGTTTACCTTGTGGGTAAATTGTGGATGCAATGCCGTTCCTGTTTCGGTATACTCCGGGAACAATGCAACCTCGATAGTTGCTGTGATTTTTCCGTCTTCACTTCCTCTTGCAATCATGTTTTTAAGCAGTTCCCGGATGATTAAATTCATATCCGTTCTGAATGCATCGAAAACCTCATTTTCGAGCTTTAACTCTGCGCCGCTTACAAATGCTTTACTCATTCTTTCCACCTCTCTTTTGCTTAGTGATTCTCAATCTTTGAGAACTCAATGCCGTTTTGGACCATATAATCTCTTAACATCAGCAGTTTTACCTTTGTGGCTCTTACCATGAATGCAGATTTATATAACTTTTCTTCCTCTGCCGGAGACTGCTGCCGGATAGGTTCTTCTTTTTTCTCGACAGGCGGATTCATGAAATCGCGTATTTCGCCTTTTAAGCCCCCTGTTTCGTTAAACATGGCAACTTGTTCATGTTCAACGTCAGACACGCCTTTCTGTGGCGAATTTCGATACTGTGGAGCATTTTGTGCTTCTGCCTCCCTCTGCATTTTTGCTTCGGCTTCCTCTTTTGCTCTTTTTTGAGCTTCTTCCCTCTCTTTTTGAGCCTGTTCTTTTGCTTTTCTTTCTTCCTCTGCCTTTCTGTCCATTTCCTGGATATGATTTGCTTCCGCCAAGGCATGGGATAGATTCATTTCACGCTTAAGGTAAAACTCCTCTGCGTATACGCTGTATCTTTCATCCAAGGCAGAGCGGATTGCGGCTAAGTCTGCGGATATATCCTCAATCAGCTTTTTAATCTCATTCTTGCAGGAGCTTAGGGAAGAGGACTTGTTAAGCCACTTTGGATTGAAAATCCGCTCGAATGTAATTTGCTCCGGAAGGCTTCCCCTGTTCTCTGTGAAGAACTTCTCTAAGGTCTGTCTCTTTTCTTCCTTGGTTTTTTCCTCATACGCAACTATCTGTTCGTCAATCATCGCAATAGGTTCATCAATCAAGGCTACAACTTCCTTTACTTCTGCCTCGAAAACATTGTAAGGTTCAAGTAAGGCGTTCTTTACCTGGATGCGCCTGTCTGAAATATCCTTCTTCATGGCGTTAAGCTTTGCCCTATCCGCTTTGGCTTCCTGCAACTGTTCCTCCGTGTAGGCAAGCCCCCTATACTGCTCCGTGATACTAACTACGGCTTCCTTGATTTGCTCCTTGTTCCATCCGATAGACTTTAAAAAGTGTCCTTCGTCCGGATTGTTAATTACCAGTTTTAAATCTTCCATTGTTCCACCTCTCAATGATTAATCTGTTTGATTGTTACTTCTACTCTTGGATTGTATGAATAGAATTTCATTACCCTTGATTCCACGATTGCTGCATCGTCATGGTACGCAACCTTGTTTAAGCTGTCATAGATTGCTTTGGCTATATTATCGATGTCGGGACGTTTTGTAGGTCTAATCTCACCGGAAAGCATTTTTTCACGCTTAACCTTGCTTGCTGCCTTTGGAATCTCGTAATGGGCCACTATCACTATTTCAAGCTCTGCATTCTCCGGAAACATTTCACCATTTGCCTCTTGTGTATAAAAAAGCTTCACAAGATTTTCATAGGCTATTGTTTCCTTTGGCGTGTACGCCTTACTGAACTTTCCCCTGCAGGCTACCCTTGGCCTTTGTTTACCAAAAGGCTTCCCTGGTACAACAAAATGTATTAATTCCACTTCTTCACCCCTCTAATATCCGCTTAGTGTCCATGTATCTTTCGTTAGCCTGCCTCTTCCGCCAAGAGAATCCTTTTACATGAACCGGGTAGCACATTTCAAAAATGCGGTCATATATCCGGCTGTACTTAATATCCTCACAGGCCTTCATATCGTCCAAGGTTAGATTACTTGTCAGAATTAGCGGCTTCTTTGCTGTGTATCTGTCGTCTATAAACTTGTAAACCTTCTCTAGGGCAAACTCTGTACTGCGCTCTGCACCCAAGTCGTCAATGATTAAAAGCTTCGCTTGATTCAGTCTGTTCAGTTCTTCGCTTTCCCCTTCAAAGTTTCCTGCTTTGTCTAGGAGCTTTACAAACGAAGTCATAATCACAGGGATTTTCTTTTCCAGTAGCTCATTTGCGATAACTGCTGCAGCATAGCTCTTTCCGCATCCAACATCCCCATAAAGCAGTAAGCCTTGATTCCGCTTATACATTTCATCAAAGTTTTCAATGTACCGGCAAACAATTTTGTGAAGCCGTGCATTATCCTCCGTCTGCTTAAAGGTCTTTAGCCTTGCACCTCTAAGCTTTGAGTCCATAAGGCTTACTTGCCTTAGTACAGTAATGGCTCTTAGCTCCTCTTCCCTCTGCAACTCTTGCTCATACGCTTTAAGCTCTGCTTGCTCACAAGGACACATCACATGAACCTTCATTCGTCTTTTGTTATTCGTTCCGTCAAACATGGGTAGCTCTACATATCGCTCCGTTGGCTTACCACACTTAGGGCATACAGCTAGTTCATCCATTTGCACCTTCTTTCCATTCCGCATAAGGATTCTCTGCATCGTTACTTACGCCTTGCCTTTCGGTCTTTGTCAGATAGTCAGCAAAAGGCGTTGTGTCGGATAAGAATGTCTTGCACAGCTTGATATACTTTTGGTCTGTCCTATTGGCTACTATCTGCGCTCTATATTTCTTTGCTGCGGTTAGTAGCTGTTCCGGACTCCATCCGTCTTTCAACCTCGTAAGGTATTTCTTGTAAGCCGAACCCTTGTCAGACTTCCTAGGGTATACCTGCCAAAAACTCTCAAAGTCATTTGAGTAGCAACTTTCACTTTTCTTTTGTTTAGTTTTCTTTTGATTAATATATATAGCTTTAGCTATATCATTCTCATTATCAATATCAATATCAATATCATTATCAATATCAATATCAATATCAGCTAAGTTTGCTAAGGTTTGCTTACTTTTGCTAACATTTGCTAACATTTGCTGGCATTTGCTAGATTTGCTAACACTTGCTAGACTTTCTTTTTCCTCTGTTTTGATGTCTTTTTCTCTCTCTTTTATCGCCTCCCTCTTTAGTCTATTCTCGTACTTTTGCTTGCCTCCAAGCCGTCCTGCGATGGCTCTTCTTTCACATACTTTTTCGTACTTCTCCATATCTCTTTTTATTTGGTCTGATATGATAATGAAGCATAATTCTGCACTTTGACTTAGCTCCGGTACTTCCTCTCCTTCAACAAAACAGAAGATTGCTTTGATTAAATCCGCTATATCCTTGTCCGGAAGTCTTGATAAAAACTTCCTGTAATTTGAATACATGATAAAGCTCTTTTTGTTGTTCTCCGGCATGATTGCCCACCTCCCTATTCTTTTATTGGATATAGGCATTTCATGCCTTTAAATGCCCTGTACTAAGTCCAATATGGATATTGGTTCTTTCAATATCCGGTTATGTTTGCAACAATCGCAAGCATCGCACCTATCCGGTAATGCCTCACCATTCTTCACTTCCAGTACCCTCTTGATGTTCGCTTCAACAAGTGCCAATGCTTCGTCAAGGTAGTTCTGCGTGATATGAATGATTCTTATATCCGGCTCGTTCTCCTTTGTGGCTGCCGCTATGTAGAACGGAAGCTTCTCCCCTGTATTCAGCTCTACAACTTTCTGATAAACAGCTCCTTGAATGTCGTAATTCCAGTACCTTACAAAATCCAAGTGCCCTATATCCTTTACCCACTTAAGGTCTGTGATTGATGCCATAACCTTTAAATCCACAATGGCCATTCCCGGAAGGTATGAGTCCATCTTGATTTTCCAATCACAGCCGAAGAAGTTCGCTGTCATAATCACTTGTTTTTTCCCGGATAGATACTTCATGAAGTACCTATCACGCTCAATTCTTGCGATTATCTCTTCCGCCTTTCTGTAAGGTGCTTTAAGCTCTCCTTCTCTTGTGAATACTTCCGGATGCCTCTCCATAAAGGAATCGAGCGTTCCTTCCACATAGGAATCCACATAGCTCCCAACCAATAGCGGAATCGTTGGAGGCGGATTCCATCTGCCGAAAAGCTTTTCCATGGCTGCATACTCACAGCCACGCCGTCCATAAGTTCCTACAAAGTCCTTGAATTGTGAAACACTCATGTATTCAAGGTTCGCCTCTTTCGAGTAATAGTTTTCATTGGTTAGCTTCATAAAATCACCTACTGAGTAATATCAAGAAATTCTGCTTCTTCAACTTCAAGATGCTCCTGCTTTTCAATCTGCTCAGTTTTGTTTTCAAACGGGTCCTCGGCGGCAATAACATCAGGCTGATTATCTCCGTACTCACCTTCTCCGTCTTCATCAAAGTCCTTTTGGTCATCAACAATCGCTTTTTGCATTTCAACTGATAGGATTCCCCATTTGCTGAGAAGCATTTTGATAACTGTTTTCTTTGCCATTGCATCAAAATCTGTTGTCCATTTACTGCTTTGCTTATTATCGTTAAGGTCATACCGGTATGACTGGGAGTATCTCTTGGCATGGTTTTCAACTTCTTTTTTGCTCATAAACAGCTCTTTTGTGAAGCCGGATGTAAGCTTGAACCATCCGTAATACCCGACAATTTTTTCTGTATCTCCTGCTTCTCTTTGACTGGTTTGCGAAAAATCCTTTACAAACTGGCACTCTCCGGTTATGGGGTTATAGGACAGCAGTTCATCCTCATAAACCTCTGAACAATTCATTTTTTCATACTGACCTGTTCTAATAGCCAACTGAATAAAGCCTTTGTACATCATTTGAAACTGTGCAAGGTCTTTCTTTATCCATTGCCCGGTCTGCTTATCCTTAAATGTTCGCTTGTATGGCACGAGTGCAGCAAAGCCAAGATTGCTGTCTATCGGCAAGTCAAATGATGCCGCAACAAAGGATGCCGCCATGATGCTATTTGCATCGCATACCTTTAATTGTGTAGATGCCGATACCACATTTGCGATAGATGCCATGAACTGTGGGGCTTTTTTCCCAAGAACCTCTTGGAATCTCTTTTTTACGGCATCATCATTCAGCAATCCCTTAATTTGTGCAACTGGACCAACAGCTTGTTTTTTAGCTTCTACAACCTGTGTGTTCTCTTCCATAGTTTCCTCCTTCTTTAAAATGTCCTGGCAAATAGCCATAGACTCACTAATGCAATTTGTATTAATACCGCCGATTTAAAGGCGGATTCGTACCATTCGCCAACCCAACCTATACACATGGACTGGCACAAGAAATACCCTGTCAGGAATAGCAATGCTGTAGATATAAGCAATGCCACAATATCTAGTTTCCTCATGGTGTCACTCCTTCCATAGGGCTTTCACAGCCTATTCTGTGATTAATTCATAAAGATTGGCTGCGGTGGATAGCTTTGAATACTGCTCAATCTTTTTCCATAGGTTTTCCTTACCAACGGAAGCAAGCTCTTCTTTGATTTCTTGTTCCATCTTCTCTTTCATGAAATTTGACACAATTCCTGCCAACTCAATCCTTGCAGGAATCTTCTTTTTTGTATTTTCCATTTTTAAAACCCTCCCTTGTGATAACGCCTAATGTAGTAGGCATATAGCAACATGCCGATAGCTGTAGTTACTACGCATACAGCCATAGCAACATTTCCAGTAAGTCCGTAGCTATCCAAAAGGCATACGGACATAGCATCCACGATACCTAAAAAAGTAAGTATCATTTTTAAAGTATGTCTCATTTCAAGCACCCCTTATCCTTGTGATTCCCACTAAACCGTGGGAAAAATAATTCCACTAATTCCTTCATATCCAGTCCGCAGTAGTTCGCAAACACTACAACCTCGAAAAGGTTAAAGCTCTGATTGCGGACCTTTCTTTTGAAAGTCTTGTTATCCAGTTTTAGGAGCTTCGCCATTTCTGTAATCTGTACGCTACTCCTCTTTAAACAGGCTAAAACCATTTCCACCTGTTCCTCTGTCGTTCTTATTCCCATGATTACCTCCGGAATACGCTTGCTATCTCTTCATCCGTAAATTCAAGATAGCTAAACAGTTTGATTAGTTCGTCAAAGGTAAAGAACCCATTCTTCCGCTTGTATATGATTCCCCTTTCGCTTACAGATAGATGCTTTGCTATCTGCTTATTTATTATTTTGAGGTCGCTTTTCTTTCTGCGGACCACTCTATCCAGTTTTTCATGCGGATAGTTTTTGTCTAACTTCACTAAAGGCATTGCGCCCTCCTTTTCTCCGTGCTATACTTGCCCGGATAGAATATTTCTTTTGTTTTTTGGGTCGTGTGTTGGCGCATACGACTCATTTTTTTATTCATTTGCTTTCTTCTGCCTGTAGCAGTTGTAGAGTTCAAGGCCTAGAACGTCCTCGACTTCTATATTTCTCTTCCTCCCTAGCTCCTTGAAGAACTCATAGGCTTCGGTATCAATTTGGATTGTTACTTCTTTCATTGTTCCACCTCTTGTTTGTTTTTCGTTTTCCGCCCTGCTTATTATCTAAAATTCCTTTTATTTCTTTTTATTCTTTTCTTCTCTATAATTTGATTAGTCATGCCAGTGACTAAATCTATAGAAAGGAGAAAAAAACAAATGTCTGAAAAATGCGACAAGGTACTTGCTATGCAATTAACAAAAGACTTATTAGTTGCTTATCTTTCAAACTGTTCCAATGTCTCTTGCAAAGACGATGGAAAAGCTATTGCAGAAATGTTTAAAGATATTTATCAGAGCCTAGTTAAGTTGCAGGAATCTGAAGGCTAAACGCCTGCTATACATCCCTCAACGTTCACTATGTATTCAGAACAATGAGGGATGTTCCTCTCGTTTAATTCCTTTTCTGTTCTGTCAATAACCTTTGCTATCTCTTTCGATAACTTTTCGGTGTCAGCAAAAGGCGACTTAGATAAAGTTGACTTAATGTTCAAATTGATTTGTACGTGCATTTTCCCCTCCTGGATTGTTACTTTTTCCATTTCTAACTCCTCTCCATGCATCCACAGTAACGATTAACAAAGTAAATCTGCCCTTTGCCTGTTACCTTTGTCGTCTTACTTACTCTGATTGAGCCATCCGGATTGTTAATGGCTGTTTCCTTAATCTCCATAAGCCCAAGCTCCATTGACTTCTGCGTTGGCATATTGAAATCAGAGCCTTTGCGCTTAATCAAGAAGCCGTCTTGCCGGAGTGTTTCAAAGAGTCTCTTTTGTCCAGTCTCGTGGCCGTTGGCCTTAAGAATCTTCGCAAGCTCTCCAATTAGAATTGATGTATGAGAACTTGCCACGGAATCAGCGAAAATCTCTTTTGGCTTCATCCGTTCCACATCCAGTTTCAAAGTGCTTAGTTCCTTCTCCGCAATCCGCAACGCCCTAGCCATAATCTTTTCCGGGCTGTTGTAGTCCTTTTCTACTTGAATGAAGTATTGCCTAGCTTGCTTTCCTCTGTCTGTTCTCTGAATCATGGCTATTTCCTTTGCCATGTCGATGGTGAGTAGATGATTCGTACTAGGTCTTCCTCCGGTACTTTCCGACAAAAATGTCGAAAAGTCTCGACCTTCTGTGAAACCATATTCTGTCATTCTCGGAAACCATTTGTCATAAGGCGTTCCAACACCTAAGAACTCATGCAATTCTCTTCCGGCAACAGATGGTTCTCCTGTTTCAGTTGTTTTAATGTTGATTAGTTCGTTCATAGATTTTTACATACCTTTCAAATTTAATTTGATTCCGAAGGCAAAAAAATAAGACTGTCTATAGGAATCTTATAAAGTTCCGCCAATGTTCTGCCTTGTGATACGGTAGGTTCGGACTTTCCTTTCTCCCATGCAACCAATGTATTTGGGCTTACATGAAGAGTTTTAGCCACTTCCGCCTGTGTCATTTCAGCATTTACCCTAGCTGCAGCAAGGCTAATTTTCAACTTATCCAATAAAAAATCACTCCCTTTCTATTTGCTTATTTTTTGATTCTTTTTGTTACGAGCCGATAGTATATCAAATTTTATTTGATGTCAATAGTTTTTTTCAAACTTTTTTTGAAAATACTATTGTTGTCATTCAAATAATATTGTAATATTGAGCAAATCAATCTATGAAAGGGGTAAAGTGAAATGTCAGACGAAGTACAAAAGACTATTTTTTCAAGGAATTTGAATAACCTTCTGAATGACAGAAACAAAACTCAATCAGAAGTTGCTTCATCAATAGGAGTTTCCCCACAAACATTTAATACATGGACACAGGGCATCGCTATTCCAAGGATGGGGAAGATTCAGTTGCTTGCAGACTATTTTCATGTAGAAAAATCTGCATTACTTGATGATTCCTTAAGTATTGGTGAAACAGAGATTCCCTACTATACCAATCCGGAGACTGCCAAGGTAGCACAGGAGATTTTCGATAATTCAGATTTACGGATTCTTTTCGATGCCGCCAAGGATTCTACGCCGGAGCAACTAAAGCTTGCTGCGGAAATGCTTAGACAATTCAAAAAAACCGCCGGGGAAGAATAATGAAACTTGACTTGGACGACCTTTACATAAGAATTATTCCCAATTTAAAAGTAAATGAAATGATTGCTCCGTGTGAAAACGGATATTCGGTATATATCAAGGAGGAATTGCCGGAAGAAAAGAAAATGGAGGCCTTGTATCATGCCTATATGCATAAGCAGGGTAATGATTTTTCAAAAACTGATATTCAGAATATAGAATCAATCGCCCATAGGGATATTAGAAGCCTTGCAGAGTTTAAGGAAGCTCTGAAAGAATCCAGTAAAGACTATGAGTGCTAATACAACAGGAGGCTGCCATGTCTATATTAATTAGTACTGTGCTAGTGGTTCTATTTTTTTTGCTTCTTTATTGGCTATTGATGAAAAGCTTACCTTCGGACGAGTCAAAACCTGTAGAGGATATAGAGGATAAACCATATAGATATAACTATAGCTATGATACTGGAAGATATGAGATTGAACCATCAAAAAAGCCAAAAGAAAGCCTGTATACACCATTCACGGATTTTCCAAAAAGAATACATACAGAGGAAGAGCAACTGTCGAGAATGCGAGGGGCTATGGATAGATGGATATATTTATTTCCAAGTACATTTACAGGCCATTCCGCAAGGATAATGGGAACTTCAAGGGCAATATATAACACATCGCTTTCCACTTGCTCCTGTATGGATTTTCAGAAAAGAAAATTACCATGTAAGCACATGTACCACTTGGCTTTCTTTTCCGGGAGAATGAATGATTTTGACTGGATAGGCGATTATAGATATTACATAATAAATCGGTTTAAGTTAAGCACTAGGCCGGTAGCTAAAAAGATATACTCATTACCTCCGGAAGAGGTTATGATATTGCGCCATATTGTGCGAAGTGATGAGTTGGGAGAACCCGGGCTTTATGTAAACGCTTCAAGGATGAATAATCTTTTTGAGCTTGGACTTATCTCAAAGACTGGAAAGAAAGATAAGACAAGAATACTACTATTCGATTTAACAGTTGTTGAGATAAAGCAGTTTTTACGTTCTAAGGGATACTTCTTTAAGCAAGCAAGAAGCAGAGTTGATTTATTGTCAGCCATTGTAAATAGTGATTTTGATTATAGAAACGCCAAAGGATATATTGTATATACTTCCGTTTCACTAGGATATGGAGTAAAAGGCGAAGAAATAGAGGAATACCTCCCTGCTCAATGGGATTGTTTAAATGAAGGTGCGGAAGATTATCCATTGATTCCGGCAAAGTCTGAATGGCGTATGGATATTTTGGAGGAACTAATTAATGGCGATTGAGAAATTAAAGAGCGGACACTATAGAATCCGCTTTGAGAAGAATAAGAAAAAATACTCCATAACAACCGATAGGAAGCCGACAAAGAGCGAAGAAGCAGCTCTGATACATGAGTTTTTGGAGAAACTGGAAGAAGAACAAAACAGAAAGAAAAACGGCACTTTCCTGGACTTTGCCAATGAATATATCGCCAGTAAGGAAAAAGTTCTTTCTGCCAGTACGATTCTAGGCTATAAATCAACCTTAAAAGGAATCCAGGAATCTTTTACAAGTATTCCGTTCTATGAGATAGAACAACATGATATTACACGCTTGGTTAATGATATGGTGGATAAGGCAAAGCCTAAGACGATATATAACCGTCACGGCTTAGTAGTATCCGTATTAAAAGAGTTTAGGCCTACATTTGTTGTGCATACTAAGCTCCCACGGAAAGAACAGAAAGATATATACACGCCTTCTGAAAAGGAAGTTAAAGCACTATTTGCAGGTCTGAATGAATCAGAGGAGCTAAGGAAATACTATATACCGGTATACCTTGCAGCCATGGGCTTAAGAAGGTCCGAAATAGGGGCTTTAACGCTTGATGATTTATCCGATGATAATATTATCAGTATTACCAAAGCCAAGGTAAAGAATAGCGAAGGGAAATATATCGTTCAGCCTTATACAAAGACGGAAAGAAGTAATCGTAAAGTACCACTATCAAAGGATTTTGCCGATAAAATCAGACAACAGGGATATATAGTAAATGATGGACTGCATCAAATATACGAAGCAATGATTCGTGTAGAAAAGAAGCTAGGACTACCCCACTTTGGAATCCATAGACTGCGCTCATACTTTGCAAGTAAAGCTCATGCGTTAGGAATACAGGATTCTATTATTTTGACTTTAGGCGGATGGAAAACAGATAATGTAATGAAAAATATTTATAGAAAGGCATTGAATGAGGACTTGGAAATCGGAACGAAAAAATACCTTGAACACATGGAGGGAACACTCAATAAAAAATAGAATATCGTGGTCGGTTTCGTGGGCGGTTCACTATGAAAAACGGCTTCACTAACACGCAATAGCGTTTCACGATTAGTACCCCTAAAATGGCGAAAACACTAGCATTTATAAGCATTTATAGCCTATTTGCTAGTGTTCTCACCGTATGGACCTGATGGGAGTCGAACCCATGTCCGAAAACGAATTCCCTCTCCTTCTACTATCATAGTACGCTTCAAGATTCCCCACTAGGATAAGATGCGCACGTCTTGTCCTAACCGGTATCCTCTAAATACGCCCGGTTGCGGGAGGAACCGCAACAGTCGTTTCTCACAAAAATGAGGTCAGGATCTTCCCGTGTGAGTGCAGGAAGGCTGGCCAGCAGCGCTTAGGCTGCTAATGCGTAACTATCGTTAGCGTTTAAATTTAAGTTTGAAGTTTAACGCGACTTCTTTCGGATAGCTTCTAAAGCTGCATCATCCCCGTCGAAACCGGTACAAGCCCTAAAACAGTCTTATTGTACGAGGAAAATAGCTATTTGTAAAGGATAAGCTTTATATCTTTATCAACCGACAAAATCTTTACCCTATTCTTGATTCTCCATCATTTTGAAAGAAAAGAAAATGGTTTAAAGAAAGATTTTAGCAGATATTTTTCTATTTCCTCATAGAAAAAAGTAATAACTCCTCTATATTAGACAAATCTACAATTTCTTCTCCTGTTTTGCTTTTTACGTGCTACAATAAGATTGTTAAATAAATAACCATTTCTTTTCGGAGAGCTTTTTTCTAAAAGCTGCTCAAAAAGAAACGGACAAATTTGTACAAAGAGTCTATTTAAGAAATTACCGGAAGATGCCAAGGAGGTTCAAAATGAAAAAGCTTAGAGAAATGAGAAATCCGCTAAAATATGTTCAGGGTAGAGACGCTTTGCTTTCCTTCTGTAAGGAAACAGGGTATATGGGAAAGAATTACCTCTTTGTCTGCTCCCACAGCGCCTATGAAGCCTGCCATGACAAATTGGAAAAAAGCTTCGAAGGAACGGATAAAGTTCGTCATTATGAAATCTTCGGAGGCATTTCCAGTGAATCGGAAATTGCCAGAATGCGGAAAATCGTAGAGGAGCAGGGAATTGATACCGTAGTTGGTGTAGGTGGCGGTTCCGCCGTGGATACGGCGAAGGCAACAGCCTTTTACGAGAAGAAGCATATCGTCATTATCCCTACCGTTGTAGCCACCGATGCGCCCTGTACCGGTCTTTCCGTGATTTATCACGATGACGGCTCCTTCAAGGAGTACCTCTTCTATCCCACCAATCCGGACTGCGTTCTGGTAGACAGCACCGTAATCGCCAATGCACCGGTTCGCTTCTTGATTGCCGGTATGGGAGACGCACTGGGAACCTATTTCGAAGGAAGAGCTTCTCTTCGTACCGAGTCTCCCAGTCTGGAAAATGCAGGAATTCCCGGAGCAGGAATGGTGCTTGCCAAGTACTGCTACGATAATCTGAAGAAATATGGGGAGGCCGCTCTTCTTGCCTGTGAAAATCATGTAGTCACCAAGGCTTTGGAAAACATCATTGAAGCCTGTGTTTATCTCTCCGGTGTAGGCGCTGACAATGTCAATGTTGCCGCAGCCCATTCCTTCTACAACGGTCTTACTTCTTTAGGCGGTCACAGCGCTCCCCACGGAAATTGTGTAGCCTTCGGTACTCTGGTACAGCTTTGTCTGGAGGGTGTAAAGAAGGAGGAATTCGAAGAGGTTCAAGATTTCTGCGTCGCCGTAGGACTTCCCATCACCTTGGAAGAGCTGGGTGATTTTTCTGATGCAGACCTCCACACCATCGCCAAAAATGCCTGCGTTCCCGGAGAGACCATCCATAACCTGGCAGGAGACGTAACGGAAACAGAGCTTTACGATGCCATGATTGCGGCAGATGCCTTAGGTAAGAAGAAAAAGGGAAGCTGTTAAACGATACAGAAATAATTTTTTCAATTCTTTATCATCAAGTCTCCATAAGTACATGGATTATCACCGACATTATCGATAATCCATGTGCTTTTTTTATCGCCGGCTATATCATATTCAATGTGCTTTTTATCGCCGGCTATATCATATTCAATGTGCTTTTTTATCGCCATTTAAAATAGATTGTATAGCATCATTAATTGAGTCTGAAAATACATAAAATGCTCCATTTGGATAAGAAAAATCCTTTTCTATCCCCTTGAATCTCCACATTAAATATTGTAAATTGATAGAGAAAATTAAAAAATAAAATCAGGAGCTTTTATGAAACTTACAAAAATCGTCTGCCCTAATTGTAACGGTACCTTGGATATTCCGGAGGGAATGAAGGAAGGCTTTGTAACCTGTAAATTTTGTAATACCAAGATTTACCTGGAGCCTCACAAACCGGATATCACACAAAATATCCATATTGACAAAGTAAACTACAATACTCCCTATACAGCCCCCCCAAAAAAGGAATCTCCAAAATATCTATTAGGGATTCTTCTTGCGGTACTATTTTTACCAAGCATTATTATATTCCTTAGCTTAAGTCGAATTTTCTATCAAAGCTCCGACTCCTCCACCTTCATTGCAGCAAGTCCAAGCTACTGCACTACGCCGGAGGACAGCACTGTAATCAGCTTTGTGGAACAGGCCTTCAATAAGCCCGTCTCGGAACTGACTCCTGAGGACTATGCCTCCATTCAATATTTGGATATCCGGAAAAAATCGGGAAAAAGTGACAATGCCGCTGAACAATGGGTATTTTCGTATGCTGAAAGCGTAGATGAAGCAGGAGAAGCTTTAGAAAAAAAGACCATTTTCCTCCCCTCTACAGACTCCATCGACGAATCCAGCCTTCAGGCTTTTACAGGCCTTGTGAGCCTGAAATTAGATGGAAATATAAGCTTCAGCTATGATAATACGAGCTATAGCCAAGATTTGAAAAATCTAGGCAATTTAAAGTATTATTCCGACCAATATATCTATGCCGCAGATTTAAAAAGGATTCTTCCCCATCCGGAGGAGATTTTAGGAATTTCCGGAGTGAATTTTTCTCATACTTTATCCACATATTGGTCTCAAGATAACGAAGAGATAAGCATTGAAAATATCTTGAGCGAATTCACTTCTTTGGAATCTCTTGGCGTTCGTGTAGATGAAGATTATGAGGGCGGGCTGCTTTTTCTAAGGAACCTTCCCTCTTTAAAAAGTCTCTCCCTTAATATTATAGGAAATGATGCGGTGGTTTTAGACCTTTCCCCCCTTTCTTCTCTTAGTAACTGTACCGATCTTTCCATTACCGGCCCCAATAATGAGCCTCTGGACAATGTTAGTGTTTTATCCGGTATGCCTCAGCTTGAAAATCTAAAGCTTAAGGATATAACAAGCCTAAAGGATTTAAGCTTTGTAAAAAACATGCCCAAGCTAAAGAGCTTGAGTTTAGATACCTTACCTATTCTTTCCTTAGACGGGCTGGCCAATCATCTATCCTTAAACAGCTTATATCTGGATTGCCATGATGTGGAAAACGTAAATGCTTTACCCACTCTGACTTCCTTACAAAAACTGTATATCAACTACCATACCTTTGACTTACCGGATTTACACGGCTTAACAGCTTTGGAAGAAGCGAATCTTTTGGTTTGGGATTTGGACAAGATTGCCCACATGCCCTCTTTAAAGAAGCTAACGGTTCGAAACTATATGTCCGATTACAGTGCCGACATTTTGCGGGGAATGAATTCTCTGACCGACTTAAGTTTTGTGGGATCCGGAATCACCGGGCTGGTAGATACGGACTTGGGAAATGTGTTGCGGGAGCTTCCTGCCTTGGAACGACTGACCATGCTGGGAACTCCTATGGACCGCTATAAGGATTACACGAAAGCCCTTTCCAATATCGGGGTAAGGGAAATGTACTTTTATCCTGAGGATGACAGTAATGTAGCGGATGGTCCGGTTCTCAGCCTTTCCTTAAGCCGAATGGAAGACGACAATAGTACGGAAATTCTAGCCCTGGAAAAGGCGGAGATTCATAATGTAGATGATGACAGCAAGAATTTTGATCAAAATGCCAAAGCTTATCTATCTCATTTTAAGGCAGTAAAAAAGCTAATAATTCCCGGAAATAAATTGCAAAGTCTGGATTGTCTGGAAGGATTAAATACTATCGAAGAGCTGGATATCTCCGATAATTACATTTCCGATATCAGTATGCTAAGAAATCTCCCGAATTTAAAGAAGGTAAAGCTGTCCGGAAATTCCATCGCCAACATGGAGATCCTACCGGATACGGTAGAGGTGGTGGATTCCTTTGATTAGGAAAATTTGTGTACTGAAAGTTCAGGAATGAGAACGTATCATTCAGGGCTATACGATTTCAAAAAAAGGCAAAATTCTGTTTGATATCCATGGAAAATTCAAGGCAGAAAGAGGAGGCAAATGAAATTTTTTTACTATTTTATAGAAGGAAGTAGGAGTACATATCAATCCCCATTTTTAGTCCAACTTCTTCTCCTTCTCATAGGCCTTATTTGGCTGTTCCGACGTCTAATCATCTTAAGAACAGGGGGCAGTTTTTTTGCCCCCTACCATATCGTGGGAGATACTCTTTATATTCATGCAGGATTAATCTGTATCGGAAAACGGGCCATTCCCTTTTCCGAGATGCGTGCCGTCCATGTGGATCCTATCCATAACCGTCATGGAGAAAGATATTATGCTATTCAAATTCTGAGAAAGTCCGGACTGCATAAGTTCTTCACCATTACGAATAATGAACAGGGCAAGGTGTATCTGGAAGAATTGAAGGAAGCTTTGCGAAAGCATGGCGTGGGGGTACGATATCTTTCCAAAGAGTATTGAGGAAAGGACTGTAATCGAAAAAATTCGCTCTGATGCAGTAGGAGACTGCAATGGGGGCACGCTCCCGCTAACCTCGCATCTGCGAAGGAAAGGACTGTGTTCATCACTAATATTCGCTCTGATGCAGTAGGAGGCTGCAATGGGGACACGCTCCCGCTAACCTCGCCTTCGTAGCAGTACTAACTTCAAGCTTCGCATTGCTCGCTTTCAGTAAGTACCGGCGGGCTCAGATTGTCCCCATTACATCCCTATACTGCATCATTCGCTTCATCGTATCAGTTCTTACAGCCCTTCCCTTCGACGTGCTTTTCCGAAGAAACGGCGGGCTCTAATTGCCCCCATTGTAGCCTCCTACTGCATCATTTGCTTATCTTGTCAGATCTCACAGCCTTTTTCTTTTGAAAATAAGGGTTTTACATCATATATTCTGCTTTAACTTTGTGTATCCTGAATTAGCTCCTTCTGATACTCCCGCACATACTCCACAAAATACGCCACTCCAAGCATTAAAACATTTTCATCAATAGCAAAATAGGGGCTATGCTGGGGATAACGAAGTTCTTCCTCCGGGAAGCCGGCACCAAGGAAAAGAAGGCATTTCGGCGCCTTAAACTTGGCAAAGTCCTCTCCTCCCATCTGAGGCTCCCAATCCAGCACATTTTCTTCCCCAAAGACCTTCGTCGCCGATCTTCTTCCCGTATCCACGCAGGCTGTATCGTTAATCATGGGAGGCGGTCCAAGGTGGTAGTCAACAGTTATTTCCGTTCTCGTAGCCTCTGCCACACCCTTAGAAACACGATTTAGAATGTCCGGATACTGTTTACGAATCTCCGGATTAAAGGTTCTGGCCGTTCCCTTCAGATGAGCCTCTCCGGGAATAACATTGTAGGCGTTACCGGAGCTGAAGGATGTGACGCTGATTACAGCCGGCTCCAGAGGGCTGATTTCTCTGGATACGATGCGTTGCAAAGACATTACCAGTTCAGAACCGGCAACAATGGGATCTACAGTCTGATGAGGCAGAGCGCCGTGTCCTCCCTTTCCCTTTACGAAAATGTCAAAGGTATCCGTAGCCGTCATCACCGCACCGTAACGAAGGGAGGCTGTTCCTGCCGGAAGCTTACTCCAAATATGCAAGGCAATCATCCGATCGCAGGATAATGCTTCCGGATCCTCCTTCATATAACCGGCTCCGCTATCCTCAATGCACTCCTCCGCCGGCTGGAACAAAAGCTTTACGGTGACCGTTAGCTCCTCTTCCATTTGCTTTAAAAGCTTCGCCGTTCCCAGTAAGATGGTAATGTGAGTGTCATGACCGCAGGCATGCATCAATCCCTCCGTCTTGGATTTCCACGGGCAGTCCGAAAGCTCCGTCACCGGAAGGGCATCAATATCCGCCCGGATCCCGATGACCTTTCCTGTAGACTTCTTTCCCTGAATGGTGGCAATGACACCGGTTTTACAGGACTTTTTATAGGGGATCTCCAGCTTTTCCAGATATTCCATAATTTTTTCCTGAGTATGAAATTCCTGCCAGGAAAGCTCCGGATGTTCGTGAAAATACCGGCGAAGCTTCACCAGCTCTTCTTGAAAATCTTCGGGGATATACGCTTGAATGTCCTCTCTATTTTTTACTTTCTTATGATTATCCATTGTTTCGCCTCCGTCCTTACCCTTAGATTGGCTATATTTCCTACTATTCTTTCTTGCCATTTCCCCATTCTATTCGCTTTGAAAAGCCATGACAATACGATTTTTTCCATGAATCCTGGCAAAAACTCATATCCTTCAATATAATTATTTATTTTTTAGCAATTATACACAAAATTTAATAGCTTTTCTCTCTACGATTTTCTGTCATTTAGTCCCATTTCTCCATAAAATAGCATTGTAAAATAACGATATTATGATATCATTAATTTATTTAAACAATAAATTTTGCTTATTTTAGGAGGTATTTACAAATGAGGACAATTCCCCAATTCATTATGAAGAGGGTCCAGGGACGGGTTTTAGCTGTTGTGACATTTTTACTTGCACTTACCTTGTCTCTTGGATTTATGCCATCCAACCTGCAGAGGGTATATGCCCAGGAAGAGAATCTCTATCTGGATGGTAAAAACGGTAACGACGAGAACGATGGAACTACACAGGAAACTGCCGTAAAATCCTTCGAAAAAGCAAAACAAATGGCAACGGAAAATCCTTATATCGAGGTCATTTACGTTGTAGACACTGTTCCTGTTACCGGAGAAGTAAGTCTGGACAATACCAATGCCATTCTTATGAGAAATCCGGGATTTTCAGGATATCTTTTAAGCATTCCGGCCGGTAAAGAAGCTACACTTCGAAATATCACCATTGACGGTGGCGGAGAAAATGACGGAAAAACCAGAGAATCTCTCATTAAAGTCTCCGGCAATCTAAATATTGAAGAGGATGCCATCTTAGAAAACAATTTTGTAACCGTTACCGAAGGAATCGACGCTAACGGAGGTGCCATCTACGCAATCTCCGATACCAAAAAGGTTGTCATTAATATGACCGGCGGAATTATCCGGAACAATAGCGCTTTCTTTGGCGGCGGAGTATTTTTATTAGATAATACCACTTTTAATATGTCCGGCGGAGAAATCAGAGAAAACAAGGCTATTTCCCCAAATACTTATAACGGCAACCCCTTTGTAAGTGGTGGCGGAATCTGTGCATACCGCAGTTCTACCATTAACTTAAGTGGCGATGCTTTGATTGCAGATAACTACTGTCATGAGTATGGAGGCGGTATTGCACTGGGCTCTATCATTGACGTTACCGAAGGGAATACCTTAAACATGACCGGCGGAACCATCAGCGGAAACAAAGCAGGAGCAAGCGGTGGCGGTATCTTTATCCAGTGCGGACTGTCTACCGGAAATTCCGTTGCCAACATTTCCGAAGGAAAGATTATTAACAATGCCATGACCGGTGAAGGCTATGGAAACAAGCATTTCGGCGGCGGCGGTATCTACGTAAACGGTAAGGCGGAAATCCTTCGCGGTAAGCAGGGTGTTTTAAACCTGACCAATGCATTGATTACCGATAATACCGCAGTGACTGAAGGTGGCGGATATGCTTCCTGCCCCACTTCCAATACAGGAATTAATGTAAAGAACGGTGTTGCCATCTTCGGAAACCATTCTGAAAAGGCACAGGATATTTATATCGAGGCGGGTTACCGTTACGGTTATGTAAGTAGTGGTTCTCCCAAGTACGCTATCTCCTCCTTTATGCTGGGTGGAACTCCCTATAACTGGAAAAATGATGAAAATGAAGAGCTTCCCATCAACAAGTTAGAGGGTGAGTTAAGCTCCGCTACAGGCGAAATCTTAGGATTACACTCTGATGTGACCGAGGACGCTGAGGCGGAAGGCTTGGCTAAGGTCATCATTTCCGGAAATACCTCTGCTACCCGTGGCGGCGGAATCGGCTCTAACGGAACCGTAAACACCGGAGAAAAGAAGGTTATTTCCATCAAGGTCAATAAGACCTGGAAATATGACAATCCGGAAACCCGTCCTACAAGCATTATCGTAGAGCTTTATCGCGTAAATAAAGAAGACCCGGCAAATCCCATTTACATCGGCCAAGAGACCATGACCGAAGCCGATGATTGGAGCATTAGCTTTAAGAACCTTCCAAAGATTGATGAAAATGACGAACTTTATCAGTACACTATTAAGGAAAAAGGCGCTGAGGGGTATTCTGTGAAAATGAGCGGAAATCAAACCAGCGGATTTAAGCTTGTAAACGTTCCCGGAATCATTCTTACCGTAGAAAAGAAGTGGAACGGCGAAAGTGCCAATCAGGTAGAGATTAAGCTTTTGGCAGATGGCGCCACCAAGGAGAAGCTTACTCTTACAGCTGCCGATCAGTGGAAGCACAGCTTTGAGAATCTTCCCAAGTTTGACGCCAATGACGGACACGAGATCGTGTACACCGTAGAAGAGACGGCATTAAGCGGATATACCTCAGAAATCAGCGGAGATGCGGCTAACGGATATATTGTTACCAATACAAAGACCATTACTCCTCCAAGCCCCACTCCTGAAACACCGCCAACACCATCACCAAGACCGAACAGACCTTCTACCCCCACACCATCCACTCCTACGCCTTCTAATCCCACACCATCCACTCCTCCTACCCCGACGGTAGCCGGTGAGTCCAGACCTACACCTACTCCGGACTCCAGTGAAGTGTCGGAAAATGAAGTAAATCCTGAGCTTGTTCCTCAGGTTTTAGGAGAATCCAGACCGGTAGCAGACAATAAGCGTGATACCCCAACCGGAGACAGCTCTCAGCTTCTCCTCTGGGCAGGCTTCTTCGGACTTTCCGTTTTAGGACTTGCTTACTATGGATTGAAGAGAACAGTGAAGAGATAAGATTTCAAAAAAAGATGTCGTAGATTTTCTACGGCATCTTTTTTATAAAAAGAGCTGCAAACTTTATATAGATAAGCTCTGATGTGGTATAGGCTGTAATCAGGGCACGCTCCCGCTAACTTCGCCAACGCATCGGTACTAAGCTTCAAGCATCGCTCTGCTCGCTTTCAGCAAGTACCGGCGGGCTCAGATTGCCCCTCTTACAGCCTATACCACATCAATCGCTTTCAACTATATAATGTAACTTATACAGCTCTTTTTATTCTAATGATTGATTTGAAAATTTTACGATATCTTATTTTGAAATTGTCTCTATGGAGGATTTAAGCCCTCTTACAATCTCTGATAGTGCTAAGGAGGGTTTATCTTTTTTCTCCACTGTCTGTTCCGGGATATAGGGAACATGGACAAAGCCTGCCTTGATGGGTAAGGCATTTATCTGAATATAATACAGTACCGAATACATCAAATGGTTACAGACATAGGTTCCTGCCGAATTGGATAGTGCAGCGGGAATCCCTTCTTTTTTGATGGCTTCCACCATGGCTTTTACCGGCAGAGTTGAAAAATAGGCATTTTCCCCATCGAGATAAATGGGCCTGTCCACCGGCTGATTGCCTTCGTTGTCCGGAATTCTGGCGTCATCTATGTTAATGGCAATTCTTTCCGGAGTAATCTCCGCCCTTCCTCCTGCCTGTCCTATGGAAAGGACGAAATCCGGCTTTTCCCGTTCCATGGTCTCCAGCACAAGATTTGCAGACTTTCCAAAAACTGTTGGAACTTCTAACTTTAGAACTTCAAGATTTCCTATTTTATACGGCAATAGCTTCATCGCCTCCAGCGCTGGGTTAATGCTCTCCCCGTCAAAGGGGGTAAAGGCTGTTAGTAATATTTTCATGGATTAACCTCCGATTTTAATTCTTTTATGAACTTTTCAAGAGCTTTTTAAGAGCTTTTTAAGAGCTTTTCCAGAACTTTGCCAGACATATTCTAATACTTTTTTAGAACTGTTCAATATCTTTAATACAAGAAATCCCCTGCTCCTCTCCCGCTTTTTGAAGAGTTTCAAAGAGAATACTCCCCTCATCAAAGTATAGTTGATTTCCTGTTTCCGATAGTTGAGTAACAAGGATAGAGAGTTTGGGATGCTTGGGACATTTTGTTTCCCCCATACGCTCTAAACAATCTACAGAATCCCTATCTCTTAGTACCGGTGCAAAAAAGGCTTCCAAGCTTTCGTGCTTTGCATAGCGTAAAGTCCCCTGCCATTCATTAGGCCGGTTGGTCAGATCCTCTCCCACTCCGGGAAGTTCAGAAGGGTCCACTTCGCAGGGTAAAGGGCCATTTCCGTGACGGGTGACATAAGGGCGAGTCACATAGATGGCTTCATCTAAAAATAAGCCTCGTTTTTCTAAAAAGATGGCCGGATTATGGATTCCGGTTTTGGAAGAAGTCAAATGAGGAACATAGGTTTCATAGTCCTGATCCAAAAGCAAGCCCTGTCCTGTCTCGAAAATCAAATGCTGAAACTCCTCCAGCCATATTCTATCCGCATCCACTAAGGTAAGAAACTTTACATTCTTCTTCACTTCCTCTACAAAGTTTTCCAACACTATCTCATTATTTAGCATCTCATAGTAGGGATTCGAGGGATATATTCCCAAGATTTTTGCTCTTCTTTCCGTATATTCTTTTCGAATCTGCTTTAAACGGTCTACTAAATCTTGCTTACTCCATCCAGCAAGCTCTTCCACGGTAATTCCGTATCCGGCGGCATTTCGCTGCACACATTCCTCTATGCCCATACCGCAGGAGCCATGGCGATTCTTGCCTCTAGCCACCTCCGCTCCCATATTTAAAAGTACGTCATCTACAGTCGTTACTCGTGCATTTTTTTCAGAATAAAGAATGGGCCGGAAGCCAAAGAGCTTCGTAAACTCTTTCACTTCCTTGCCCAACTGAAATAAGTCCGGCATAAAGCTATCGGCAAATAAAGTAGGCACATGGTACTCCGCTCCGGCGCCAATCTGATGATGAATAAAACGCCATTTTCCTTTAGGATCTTCTACCGTGTGCCCTGCCTGTCCGCCGCCATTATGTTTAATAATCAACGCATTCTTAAGGGATGAGGCAAGACGGCTGCAAGTAAAACCCTTTCCTTCATCCCCGAAATTCTTGCCGATAACCGCAATTATTCTCATAGGAAAATATCTTCATCCCTTTGCAAGGATAACTGTGCTAATGCTGCGCTAATCACAGGACGATTGATTTCATCCCAACGCCCAAGAACTTCCTCTAAAGCAGCTCCCTTTTGCAGCTGAATGGCACTGATAATAATTTCCGGAAGGCAGGAAATATCCTGTCGTGCCAGTACAATACAATGCCCCGGAAGCAGCTTTTCATTTTCCTGGCTGTGTCCGCCAATCATGATATGGAAAACATGGAAGGATTGCTTTACTTCATTCAATAAATCCTCTTTGGTGACAGTCCTTTCAATTTCATCTCCTATAACCCCGGAAATCGTTGCTCCCACCGAATCGCGGCGAATCTCCGCCATATCTCCTATAGTAAAAAGAAAGCCCTTTTGCTGTCTCTTCTTCACCGCATCAATATTGGTATGGCGGGACAAGAATTCCCAAAGACAGGTCGGCACCACCTGACCATTTCCATGATTTTCAAAGTAAATGTCTAAGAGCTGCTCGGCAATACGAATATCCGACTCAAACTGGGTGACCTGCAAGGGGGATGCATCCTGAAAATCCCCGTAAGCCGCACACATTAGGGCAGGATCTGCCACTGCTCCGATAGAATAAAGCTTGGTAATCAGCTCATTTAAGGCTCCCGTTGCCAGTTCCACCGCAAGATAGCCCATGGATCCCGTCACATCCAATCCCACAACGATAGGGGTTGTATTGGGATGCTCCTCGGAGTCGAAACATTCTCTTGTTCCGATGAATTTCGGATTCATCTTGGGATCACACTCTCTTCTTGTAAATACTTCTTCTACCCTCTGCCCATTGGACAACTTTCTACTGCTTTTCAATTTCTGCCAATCTGATGCTGAATAACTGCCGTATCCCATATTTTCCTCCTATTTCATCTTTACAAATCGGTGACCGCCAAAGCCCTCTTCAATCACCTTATCCCATGTGGCAAAGTCCTTAAAGGCATCCCCTTCTGGTTCTGACAATAAAAATTCCGCCAAAAGAGCCGGACTATGAATATTTTCCGCCACGGATTTTGCGGTCTTTCGTAAATCCAATAAATCCTGATTGCTATGCTTCCTTTCCACATTTCTCCAATCCCCAAAGAGCATCCCCTCATGGGTAAGAGAATTCACAAATAGACTGGACGCCGTAATATCCCCGTGCTGAAGCTCTGAATACTCTAAAGCGCAACAGATATTTTCCATCCGGGAAATCACCCAGGCAAATGTTCCGAAGCAAAGGGTGCAAAGACCTCCGCGGGATAAAAATAGGGCTTTCTGGTGAAAATCAGACAAATCTTCCCGGCATCTAATGCAATCTTAGACTTTAGCATCGGAAAGCACCTGGATAATTTTACATCCGCTTCCGGAAAGCTAAGACGACTTAAGCCAAGCATAAAAGCATTTGCCCCATCCTCACGGTCAAAGACATAGACCACCGACTCCCGACACAAATAGCAGACCATCTCCGGATAATGATAACGATCCATATAAGAGAGGGTTAAATTCTTGCCATTGGCCATAGGGTAGGTGGCTGTGCCCAGCTCTTCCCATAAAGTGTCGCCGCTATAGTCATTTTCCTTCTCGCTGGCCTTCGCCTTGTAATAGGCCAAAAGCTTCTTTCGAAACTCATGATTCCCTTTAAATTCCGCATCGGACAGAAAGGCTCTTGCCCCGCAGTAAGGGCACTGAAAACCGCCGGCACTGCCTAGCTCCAGCTGGGCGCCACATTGCTTACAACGATAGCTAATCATAGACCTCCTTTGATGAGCAAATTCGTTAAGAACTTTCAAAAAACAGCAAAGTTTAATTACAGAGAAAGTATAGCATAGATGGAGGGGGAGGTCTATTTGAAGAGATAAAAAATAGCCTCTTGCCGGAGTCATATTAAACTCACGCCAAGAGACTATATGTTTCACGATATAAAGAATGAAAGAAAGAATATTATTATATCACCAGCAGTCTATACGGATTTCCGGCCAATTCCTCTTTTAAGATATCCAGGACTGATTCCCTTGATTCCAGATAAAGGTCTGTTTCTTCATCCATCAAGGCTGCATAAACAGCAGTTTTCATCAAAAATTCAACTGCCTTATCCCTTGAATATCCCTTATCTTTCATAATATATTCCACAAGAAATACGTCAATATTTCGCATAGCTTTTTTCTGATCTGCACTCGTAATCATTATTCAATCACCTGCCTTTTCACTTTATCATGTCTTTACTGCTTCCTGTGTTATAAAAAAGCAAGCCCCCCCTGCATCTCAATATAGTCTTGCAAATCATCGATAATCCCTTGATTGCCGGTAGAATTATAAGCTTCATAGCAAACATCAATGTAGCTCAATACATCATATTTCTTTAACAAATCTGATAGCTCGGAATAGGTTTTCTTCCATGCCTTCGCCAAAATCGGTATTAAAACCAATTGCATATTAAGTACTTCTTTTTCTCTTATACTCATAGCAGAATACCTCCTTTGCTATCATAATAAATTACAATGTATGTGTACAATTATATTACTGCCTATGCACTATTGTCGCAATATGAAAACTTATCAAATCTGAATTCAAATCAAATCTACAATGAAATCAATTCTGTAATGAATAGGCATTCTCTAATCTTTTTCTAAATCTTATACTTCGTTCCTCTTCCACTGCCTACAATCGTAACGTAATGATTTTCAACCATTCTCTTTAACAGTGCTGCTGTCTTCGATTTTCCAAATGGCACTTCTTCCATAATCTCGCTAATGGATTTCGGATAGTTTTTCCTTAATACAGCATATACAACGGCCTCATCCGCATTAAGATTTATACTGCTGATAACCGGCAATGTAACTTTAATGGAGTTCTCAAAGACCTCAAATACCGGCTTCTTTTGACTTTCTTTATAAGCTTCTTTAATTCGAATAATTCCGGTACCGAGAATTTCCACAATATGCAGGCGATAAAATACGTTGCCCAAAATAGGATTTCTGAGCATAGAGATATTTCCCTTTAAATACTCTTCCTCCGACAGTCCTGCCGGCAAGCCTCCCGGAGAGCTGACTTCAATTCTATCTTCAAACATCAGTACACGAATCTGAGCGTTGGCATCCCAGGTTCTGTGAATCAAGGCATTGGCAATGGTTTCTCTGAATGCTTCCTCAGGAATCTTTTCTACCTTTACCCTATCCATTCCCCGAATTTCTTCATACTGATAATAATCTCGATAGATCTCGACCGCTTTTTCCAGTTCAGAAAGTATAGATTCTTTTTCCAACACTGCACGCTTCAAAATAATGCTGATATCTTCCCCGAATCTGGCCACATCAATTCCGGGAAAATGATTCTGATCCGCAAGGAGCTCGGCCGCATGGTTATAGCCTTCTCCATCATGATATAAATTCAAGGTCTTCAAAATGTCTTTATTTAAAGATTTTATTCCAATTTCCTGTTTAGCTCTCCGTTCCAACTCCAAAAAGGAAAGCTCTTGTGCATCCGCAGGAAGCTCTTCGTAGTAAATATTTCTGCCCTGCAGAATCAATCTGCTTAGCTCCAGTTCATCCACTTCAATAGTAGCGGTATCATTTCTGCGATAGGCTTTTGATTTATAGGTATAAGGCTTAGCCGGTCCCGCCTCCACTGTAAGGATTACGGTTTTATCTTTCTCATTCACCGATAATTCATACTGAGGCTGTGGACGAATAGAATCATTAATCTTATTCTCTATGGAAAGGCAGGTCTCCGCCGGATCCTTTAGCCCTATTATTTCCCCTGTATCTCCTACACCAAATAAAATCTGTCCACCTTCATAGTTGGCAAATGCACTCACTGTTTTTAAAAATGTATTGGAAATATCTGATTTAAATTCCAGCTGTCTAGTCTCTTTCATCCCCATTACCTCCTTGTAGTTAGAACAATAGTAATTGAAAACAGCCGTAAATTCAATCGTAAAATTTTACGCTTGAATTTACGGCTGAAAAAAATAGATAAAATTTCTTTTCGATTGAATCGAATCCAATATTGACTCTGTTTTGTAAGAAGCAGTTTTTATTTTTCGATTTATAATACAAGAGAAAAAATCAGAAACTTAGAGTATCTTAATTCTTAATATTCACTGTAAATTGTTAACAAGGGAACCATTAAAGAATCCTAAGAAAAAGAATGAAACAGGAAGAATCGAAAAATGTAGAAAGAAATATAAAAGGGGGAAAAATGAAAAAGAAACTTTTAAAGCATACACTGTTTATCGCAGCCTTATCCGCTCTATCCATTACCGCCTGCAGCAGTAAAACAGCAAAGGAAAATAGCACAGTAAGTCCCACGGAAGCCGCAAAAGAAAGCAGTTCCGCGAATCCCGGTGACGTAGAAAAAGAAAGCAATAAGACTGGTTCCGAAGGCTCAGAAAAAGAAAACAGTGCTCCGAATCCTACAGAATCCGGAGCAACAACAGAAAACGAAAAGGAAAAAGCTGAAAACAATTCCGATTCTCTTGTAGGGGCTTATAACACGAATCTTGTAAGCTTTTCTATAAAGGATAACCCGGATGCCATGAATGCCTTTGAAGCGGCATTTCCAAATGGCTATAACTATACCCATTATGAGCCCATAGCCCTGCTGGGCACCCAAGTTGTTTCCGGCACAAACTACCTTTACCTATGTAAGAGTACTTGGACGGATTATCAGGAAAATATCTCCTTCGTACTTTTACAGATTTATCAGGACCTTTCCGGAAAGTCCGAGGTTATGGGAAGCGCCATCCTTTTTCCTACAGAAGAATCCGAAGAGGATGGGGAAGATTACAGCTACAATACCGGCTCCTATCTCCCGGAAAATATTCCGGCAATCCAAAATATCTTTAAAGAGGCTGTACCGGATGACGAAAATGCATACTATATTCCCCTAGCCTATATCGGGAAGCACACACAAGAAGGAAAGGCCGAAGAAGACGTTATTTTCACCGCCAAGGATCCCAGGGGAACAGACACTAAAATAAGCTATGAGCTTTTTTACATCGGAAAAGATAAGGACGGAAAGGCAAAGCTTGTAAAGACGGAGGATGTAGTATTTCCGGATTTTTAGGAACTGAAAAGCTTTTTTACAGTTCCTCCGGATGGCTCTTAAAATACTGACGGAAATGTTCTTTTACCTCTGTCATATCCGTTACCGCTTCCAGGGTTCCCACATAGTTCTGCTCCTTGTCCCGAACAGCCATATAGCGCACTAAGAAGGGCTTTCCGCCTTTCTCCATCCAGATAGGAACTTCATCTTCCTTTCCATCCCGGAAGTTTCCGATAATCATACGCACCATAGGTTCCACTTTGGGAGGATGGCAGGAAAATACTTCCCGATCAATGGCCATTTGCGGGCGTTTAAAGACCTTTGGCCCTTCATTAAAGAAACGATTGATATTGTCTTTATCCACGAAGGTAATCTCCACCGGAAGGGTATTTAACATGGCAATCAGCTCATTTTTCTTTAAATGTCCACCGGGCATGATGATTTCTCCATCCCTTGCAGAAGAGGACTCTCCGCTATTCCCGGATTTTCCTTCCAATGATTCTACCCTACGAAGCAGATCCTCCAGCATTTTACCGGCTCCCTGAGAAAGTTCAGCAGCATGAAAATCTCCGAAACGCTCCTCAGAAGCTTCTTTCCCTGATTTTTCTCTTTCTAAGTCTCCTGCAGCTTCGACTGCCCTCCACTTTTCCGGAGTATTGCCGGTTTCTTCCGCTTCCTTCCAAGTTTCATTTTCCACGGAAAAACAAGCTTCATAGTCTTTGGAATCGAAGTAAATCTGTATCCACTCCTCTTTTTGAAATTGCAGGGCGCACATGGGGAAGAGAATATTTTCCTCCTTATAAATCATCTCCTCCATACGGTTTCGTACAGCAAGATAATTCTTTAAGAAAAAGCTGTTTAGGATACTTTCCGCAATCTCTGCCTTACTCCTAATGTACTCTTCTTCCTCATCATCCAAGTCTTCTCCGGTGTTCTTGAGTGCTCTCACGCCCTTACTCTTCTCGCTAAGCTCTCTGTTCAGTTCTCCCAGAGTATCCCGAATCTCATCATCTACTGTCCACATGACTTGAGAAGGCCCGGAAATGTCGTATTGCACTTTTAAAAGCGGATAGAGAAGGTCTCCCTTCTTCGCATAGTGCACGGTAAAGGAACGGAGTTTTGCAAGCTCCTCTGAAAATGCAGCAAGCAAAGCTTCCCAATCCGGCGTCTCTTTTGCTCCCTCTGCTCCTTGTGCTCCTTTTACTCCTTCTGTTTTTTCTGTTTTTTCTGTTTTTTCTGCTTTATTTTTTCCGCCGGCTTTTCCGGAAAGGCTCTCTACCAAGCTTTCCCATCTTTCCTTCGTGCTTTCCAAATACTGCCCGAGAGCCTCATTTTCCTTGGTAAATGTTGAAAGAGGATGTCCGGGAATCTGAATCAATGCATCCGCCTCTAGGCTTTTATTGATGTAGTTTTTCTCCTCTTTCCCTGCCTGATTCTTTAAAGACGCCTGAACAGCTCTTTCCGCATTGGCAATCTTCTCTTCCCGGGTATCTCCATGGAAAAGAGCCGAATGCACATCACAAAGCTTCTGTACTTTCGAAAGAGGCATGCCGGACTCCATGAGCCCCTGCTCCGCCCTCATGATTTCCGCAGGATCCACATCCTTAAAATCCCGTACAAAATCTGCACGAACAGACTCCAGATCCTCCCCCTCGGACAGACGATCCAAAA
>ERZ773197.88-NODE-88-length-71719-cov-67.810853_pt1 | contig 71719 bp, 46 predicted proteins | sample MGYA00580999_ERZ773197 | MGnify/ENA primary metagenome ERZ773197 (study PRJEB29015, sample SAMEA2738166) | human oral metagenome | biome: human oral; feature: human-associated habitat; material: saliva | place: China | collected 2185 ...
AGTATTAGGCATGTCGAGGTCTTTCGGATGGACGGTGTAGGAACCCCCATCATCGAAAGACCTCGACCCCTACGCAACCAGGACACGCCCAACGCCGCCCACAACACCTACACCCTCAAATGCGAAGAGCCGGTTATGTATAGCGTGATTTATTGGAGATTTGCCGACTTACTTCCCCTGCTTAATTGTTTTCTGTGGAACATGTATGTTTGTCTGGGCTGGCCTAGTTAAAGGGTTGGTGCTAGATATAGAAACCGAGCTTGGTGATTAGCGGCCGGGGTCGAAATCGTTGTGGAAACCGATCGTGGCTAGCTCTACGCTCTGGTCTGGTAGCAGCCAGTAGTACAAGCGCGGCGCCCCAGGGCTGTTCTGCTTGACGTAAACCTTGTGCGAGATAGCGTCATCCTGCTGACGGGTTACTGCCGGGCAGTTGTTGTTGGGTCCATCGCGGTTAATACGGTCAACTTCCACAATGCCGGACCAGTTGTTGGATCGGGGAGCGCGCGAAATACCGCAGATAATCTCGGTGCAGATACGCACCAGACGAGCATATTCGTTTGGCAGCGTCTCTTTAGCGTCCTCAAGGAACCCATCCTTAATGGTGTAATCCTTAAGTGGGTAATTTTCACGTAGTTTGCTGTCGATAGTATTCCAGCAAATCTCAATATCGAGCTTAAACCTAGCGTAATCGCTAAGCTTTAGGTCAGGGTGGGTAAACCAATCTTTAGTGAGCTTAGAGTTTGGCTCAGCTACAGGATTACCAGATTTCTTAAGGCGGTTAACTTGTTGCCTTAATTTACGCATCTCACTTTGTGCGTTATCGCGTTCTTTTTCTGCCTCAAGGCGTTCCTGATCAGCAACCCTGACTTGGCCTTGGAAGTAGTCCCTCTGACTTGCAGTTCTTTCTAGTTCTGACTGCATTTGGACTAGCTCGATCTTAATGCTGTTGAGCCGCCCTTGCGCCTGATCTAACTGCTGGTTTAGGTGCTCGTTTTCCATAACTAGAGCCTCATCAGATGCTTGGCTGGTAGCTAACTCCTTGGCGTCAAATAGCTCCTGTTTTACTTCTGCTAGTTCCTGTTCAATCTGCCATTTTTGGGCGTCCAACTCGTCAATGTAGTCCATGTCGAGCTTGTGAGCTTCGGTCTCTTCCTCAAGTTCTGCGATCCGCTGCTTAAGCTCCTGGGTCTGCTGTTCAAGCAGTTGGTCCTGTTGCTCAAGCTCCTGGGCTTGCTGAATCAACTGTGCAGCCTGACCAACAATGGTCTGCTTAGCAATTTCCAGGCTGATGTCGGGTTCGCTAGTAACGCTGGGTAGACCCTGGCTGAAAGTGGGTGAGGCGTTACTTGTGGCAATGTTTAGCCTAGGCCGCGCCTGCAGCCATTTTGAGAAAGCCTTTTTGTCTAACACGGATACACCTTCCTTGATGATGTGAGTATGTAAGTACCTCCACTTAGCTAATAATTGGAAAGCTTCTTAGGGGAGGTCTGATCAGTCTATATCTTTAGGTTGCTGCGCGAGGCGATTTTGCCCAAGTTTCGCGCACAGTAAACAAACTAATTTAAGGTAAATATTTAAACCCATAACGAAGAACTAATTTAAAAATCTAAAGTTAATCTTGAGGTATAGAATTGTGCTAGTGTGACTGGTGTGAATTGAATAGATTAATGTGTGGTTGTGATACTAATGGGTGGGTAGTGATAGAAATAGACACTAATTAAACCGGTGCTGTCTAGAATTGCTGGTGGCGGCGCATTTGCTGGGTCTCCTAAGTGGGCAGAGGCCGCAAGAGAGGCCGTAAGTAGGTCGAGAGCGGGCGGCGTCGTCGCTAGAATTTAGCCATGGCTAAGAGCAACAAGAAGCAAGACCTCACCTGGAAGCTGACCGCAGCGGCGGCCACCTTCGCCTCCGGCTACGTGGCTGACAAGGTAGTTTCCCTAAGCTGGCGGGCAGTGACCGGCCGCCCGGCCCCCAAAGACCAGACCAAACTAGCTACCTATGCGGTGGCCGAACTGGCTGCATTCGCCATTATTTCTGGCGCGGTGCTAACCCTTACTCGCGAGCTCACCCTGCGTAGCGCCGCCGTCTGGTTCGAGGGTCACGGCCAGCCCAAGCGGATCGAAGCCTGACACTCGCTGCTGGACTCTCTGCTGGCTGGGCTGGCACCAAGGCTTGTTTGGCTGGCCCGACAAGCCCCGCCTGGCAAGTCTTGCTGGCTCGGCAGCTGCTTGACCCGGCATCCGCTTGGGGTGCATCTGGGGCGGGTGGTGACGCGGGCAAAGCTGCTGACGGCCCGGCGAGCCTTGTCGGCCTGGTAAGGGCTGCTTGGCCCGGTGAGCCCTGCCCGACCAGCTGTGGGCCCTTAGGTTGGCAGAGCCTAAGCGCGCGGCCCTTGCCACACCAGGGGGTGGGCTTAGCTAACAGTGCACATAACTAGCTGCCGGTAGGCTATAGACATGAGTGTTTGTGGGCCTGGCATGTTGGCATACCGCCTAACGCAATCCGGCGCAGCAATTGGGCTGCGTTTTACAGCACCCTTAACCGGGCTGCGTTTTGTTCGCCAATACTGGCAGGGGCTGGGCGCATGAACCATATTTCTGTAATCCAGTGGGTCTGCGGCGCACTAGCCGTCATCGCCACCCTGGTGGGCCTGGGTTTCTTCACTCGCGCCTGCCTAACTATCGCTAACCGCTTCCGCCTGGGCGCCCCGGTAGACCGTCAGCGCCTGCACCCGGTGGGCAAGCGCCTTAAAACTTTGCTGGTGAAAGTCCTGTGCCACCAGGACTTTAAAGGCCGTCCCTGGATCCGCCTAGCCCACTGGCTAGTGATGGTGTCCTTCCCGATCCTGTTCTTTACGCTGGTCACCGGCTATGCGCAGATTTTTAGCCCCGACTGGGCACTGCCGCTAATCGGGCATTTTCCGCCCTGGGAATGGCTTGTTGAATTTATTGCTTTAGCCTCCACGATCGCCATTATTGGCTTGATTGTGGTGCGCAGCGTTAACACCGCCCACGGCCGCAAGTCGCGTTTTACCGGCTCAACCCGCTGGCAGGCGCGGTTTGTGGAGGCCACTATTGTGGCCGTAGTGGGCTGCGTAGATTTGCTGCGCGTGGCCGAATCGGCTTGGCTTAGCGCCGCCCAGCACGAGCAGTCGGCTAGCTGGGTGCATTTCCCAATTTTTGGTTGGTTAGGCCGCCCGCTGGGTCAGGGCGCCAACCCGGATACGCTGGCCAATGTCATTGCGGTGTTGGCGCTGGTTAAGATCCTGTGCTCCATGACCTGGTTTGTGATTGTGGGCTTGCAGCCGTCTATGGGCGTGGCCTGGCACCGTTTCCTGGCTTTTATCACCATCTACGCCCGCAAGCACGACGACGGCACCTCCGCTTTGGGTCCGCTTGAGCCCATGATTGTGGACGGCAAACCCTTAACTGTCGATTTACTCGATGAGCTTGAAGAGTCCGACGCCGAACCTAACTTTGGGGTTAGCCGGATCGAGCAGTTCCATTGGAAAGCTCTAGCGGACTTTTCTGCCTGCACTGAATGCGGCCGCTGCCAGGATCTATGCCCAGCCTGGAACACCGGCAAGCCGCTTTCACCCAAGCTTTTCACCCTAGCTTTGCGTGACCACCACGCCGCCGTAGCCCCCTTCATTGCCGCCGCCCAGCAGCTAGGGGTGGAACCTGAAGAGGTCAGCGACGAGCAGCTCGCGCAGCGCCCAGTGCACCTGGGGGTGCGTGATGGTTTGAGTGTAAACACCTCCCTGGGCCTGGCCGAAAACAGTGCCCACACCCAAGACATTTTGGGGGCGCTGCTGCAGGCCAAGGCGGCGCCGTCGGAAACTGGCGTGGCCACCAAACCCGCCCCACTGGTTGGCGAAGTCATCGGCGAGGCTGCGCTGTGGGCCTGCACTACCTGCGGGGCTTGCGTGGATCAGTGCCCGGTGGACATTGAGCATATTGACCGCGTGATTGACCTACGCCGCAACCAGGTGCTGATGGAGTCGGCTTTCCCCAAGGAACTTGGGCAAATGTTCCGCAAGCTTGAATCTAAAGGCAACCCCTGGGGTCTGCCCCCACGCAAGCGCCTAGAGTGGGCTAAGGGCCTGGAATTTGATGTGCCCGTGGTGGGCGTGGATGTGGAAGACGCCAGCGAAGTGGACTACCTGTTCTGGGTGGGCTGCGCTGGTGCCTATGAGGATCGTGCCAAGAAAACTACCCGCGCGGTGGCTGAGCTGCTGCATATTGCCGGGGTTTCTTTCGCGGTTTTGGGCGACGGCGAATCCTGCACTGGTGATCCCGCCCGCCGTGCCGGTAATGAGATCCTGTTCCAAACTTTGGCTGCGCAAAACGTTGAAACCTTAAACGAGGTTGGCGCCAAGCGCATTGTGGTTACCTGCGCCCACTGCTTCAACACTATTTCGCGTGAATACCCGCAGGTGGGCGGCAATTATCAGGTGCTGCACCACACCCAGCTGCTAAATCAGTTGGTGCGTGAAGGTCGCCTAAAGCCGGTGGCCCCCACAGCGGCGACGGCGTCCGTGCAGCAGGCAGCGACGGCGTCGGAAACTGTCCCGGAGCAGCAGGAACCATCCGCAGCGGCAAGCACCCAGGCGGACTCTGCGGCGTCGTCGGCAGAAGCGACGGCGTCGGCAAAACCCACTGCAGCGCAGGGCCTGCAACTAACCCCCAAAGTCACCTACCACGACGCCTGCTACCTGGGACGACACAACCGGATCTACTCTCCGCCGCGTGAACTCCTGGCCGCAACCGGCGCCGAACAGGTGGAAATGCCACGCAACCACGAACGTGCCTTCTGCTGTGGTGGCGGTGGTGCGCGCGCCTTCATGGAAGAAACCATCGGCACCCGCATCGCAGCCACCCGCGCCCGCGAAGCCCTAGACACGGGGGCCAAAATCGTGGCCACTGCCTGCCCCTTCTGCACCACCATGCTTTCCGACGGCGTGGCCAGCCAAGGCGCTGAAGACGTGCGGGTTATGGACGTAGCGCAGCTGATGCTAGAGGCAGTAAAACGCGGCAATAACTAGTACCATGTAAATGCAAACCCCAGGGGAGCACCACAGCGGTGCTGAGAGTGCGCTTGGCGCAGACCCTCGAACCTGATCCGGGTAATACCGGCGTAAGGGAGTCGGGCTCTCTTCCCCTCCAGCTCAAGCAGGAGGAAGTAATGCTAACTGGTCACGTGCTAACTCGTCGTGGAGTAATTGGTGGCGCCCTTGCCCTGGCCGGCGCGGCCACACTGGCGGCATGTGGGCAAGACACCAAGGCTGACGCCAAAAAAGTCACGGTGGTAACCCACAGTTCTTTCCAGGTTTCTGACAACCTGAAGAAAGAATTTGAGAAAACCAGCGGTTTCAAGCTGGAAATCGTGGACGGCGGCGATGGCGGCGAGCTGGTCAACAAGTTAATCCTGTCCAAGGACGCCCCCCAAGGTGACGTGTGCTTCGGCGTGGACAACACCTACGCCTCCCGCCTGCTATCTCAAGGCGTGATCGACAAAGACCGCACCGTGGACACCATTCCGGAAAGCGCCGAAAAGTACCTGGTAGACAACAACCGTGCGCTGGTGCCCATCGACATGGGTGACGTGGCCATCAACATCGACAAAACCTACTTCACCAGCCACAACCTGGCTGAGCCCAAGACTTTCGAGGACCTGGCTAAGCCTGAATACGCCAAGCTGTTGGTGGCCATCAACCCCACCACCTCCACCCCTGGCCTGGCCTGGATGCTGGCAACGGTAGGCCACTTCGGCGCCGACAAGTTCAGCGACTACTGGAAGACCCTGGTTAAGGGCGGCGCTAAGATCGCCTCGGGCTGGACCGAAGCCTACAACACCGATTTCAGTGCCGGTGAAGGTAAGGGCGCCTATCCGATCGTGGTTTCCTACGCCTCCTCGCCCTCCTACACGGTCAGCAAGGACGGCGCCTCCACCACCACTGCAGCCCTGTTAGACACCGCTTTCCGTCAGGTGGAATACGCCGGTGTGCTTAAGGGCGCCGCCAACCCAGCAGGTGGTCAGGCCTTCATTAACTGGATGCTGTCTAAAAATGTGCAGGCAGACATTCCCAAGAAGATGTACATGTACCCGGTGGACTCATCCGTGCAGCTGCCCGAGGCGCTGGCCAAGTTCGGCCCGCTGGCTGAAAAACCGGTAGAGGTTGCCCCTGCCAAGATCGCGGCGGAGCGTGAACAGTGGCTCAAGCTATGGGCCAGCGCCGTCGGCAAGTGAGCGGCACGCCAGAAAAAATCCAGAGCGGGGACCACCATGCCGGGACCCAGCGCATCGGGCCGCGCATAACCTTCAGCCAAAAACTGGCTTGGAGCTTGGCGATAGCTTTACCGCTAGGCTTCCTGGGACTGTTTTTCGCCTGGCCAGTGGCCAGTTTGGTGATGCGCGGCCTGGTTAATAACGGCCACCTTGACCTGGCCGGGGTGGGCGAAGTGTTCCTGCGCGAACGCACCAGCCGCGTGGTGGGCCAAACCCTGTACCAGGCCGCCTGGGCTACAGGAATTAGTGCACTCGCCGCCCTGCCCGGGGCGCACCTGCTTTACCGCCGTCGTTTTGTGGGGGTGGGGCTGCTAAAAGCGCTGGTTATTGTGCCTTTCGTGCTGCCGAGCGTGGCCGTGGGGGTGGCCTTCCATTCACTGCTAACCAAGGGCGGCTGGCTAGAATCACTGGGCTTAGATGGCACCTCACAGGCGGTTATAGCCGCCATGGTGTTTTTCAACTACGGCTTCATGCTGCGCCAAGTAGGTAGCTTCTGGGCGCAGCTGGACCCGCGTCCCGCCCAGGCGGCAGCCAGTTTGGGGGCCGGGCCGGCGCGAGTGTTTTTCACCATCACCTTGCCGCGCTTGGCTCCCATGATCGCGGCGGCCGCCTCAGTGACCTTCCTGTACTGCTGCACCGCTTACGGGGTGGTGCTGGTGCTTGGCGGGCGCGGGGTGAGCACGATTGAAACTGAAATCTACGTGCTCACCGCCCAGTTCCTTGATTTGCGTGGCGCTGCGGTGCTTTCGGTTGCGCAGATTGTGCTGGTGGCGGCCTGTTTGCTGGTTGCTGAGCGGGCCCGACGCCGTTTTGGGGCACGCAGCGACTGGGTGGGGCAGGTGCCTGCTAGCGCCCTTAGCTGGCGTGACCTGCCGGCTATTGCAGTCACGACGGCACTGATTGGCTTCCTGCTGGTGGCCCCGATTGCCTCCCTGCTGGTGCGTTCATTTAAACGTAGCGGCGAGTGGACCCTGGCCAACTACCTGGATCTGTTTAACCCACAAGCCACCCCAGCTTTGCTGGTGAGTGTGGAGCAAGCCGCCTGGTTTTCGCTACGCACAGCCCTAACTGCTGGGGCTATCGCCATGGTGGTGGGGGTGTGTATTGCCGTAGTGGTTTCACGCCAACCCCGCTCCACCTGGGCTAAACGGGGCCTGGTGTGGCTAGATGGATTCTTCATGCTGCCACTGGGGGTTAGTGCGGTAACTGTGGGTTTTGGTTTCCTAATCACCCTGGCGCGCCCACCGCTGGCCTTAACTAAATCTTGGTGGATTGTGCCGCTAGCCCAAGCTGTGGTGGCAGTGCCGCTGGTGGTGCGTACTTTGGTGCCGGCGCTGCGGGGAATTGATCCACGCCAACGCGAGGCTGCTGCCTCCCTGGGGGCTGGGCCAGGGCGGGTAATCCACAGCGTGGATGGGCCAGTGCTGTGGCGTAGTGGCGGTTTAGCCGCAGGTTTTGCCCTGGCCACAAGCCTGGGCGAGTTTGGTGCCACCTCATTCCTGGCTCGCCCGCAAAGCCCCACCCTGCCAGTGGTGGTGGCCCAGCTAATTAGCCGCCCGGGTGCCGTAAATCAGGGCATGGCGATTGCGGGCGCAGTGGTATTGGCTCTAGGAAGCGCCTCAATCATGCTGATCTGCGAGTATCTGCAAGGCCGCGCCACTACCCGCAGGCCAGGCACCCGCAAGCCAGACACCCGCAAGCCAGACACCCGCAAGCCAGACACCCGCAAGCCAGGCGTGGGCGCAAAGAATTGCGCCAGCGCCAAGGGGATGGTCGGCCAAAAGACTGCCAGCAGCCACAGGCCAGGCGTGGGCAGGAAGCGCACCACCAGCGCAATTAATAAGGATTGATTATGAATCTAAAAGGTATTTTTTCGCGGCGCAGCTCTGGCCAGCTAGAGTCCGACCAGCCCGACGCTCCACAGGGCCGCCAACAAGCCTTACCGCGCGCATCCCAAGACCCGGTATCTGGGTCCTCAACTGCGGCTTTGGTGCCTGCGGCCTCGGCGCCGTCGGCCTCTAACAGTTTTGCGCCCACTTCCACTAGCGCGCAGCTAGAAATAAAAAACCTACGGGTGCGCTACCCCGGACGCGACGTCGACGCCGTCGCCAATGTGAGCCTAAACCTAGCCCCCGGACAAACCCTGGCCCTGCTGGGAGACAGTGGCAGTGGCAAATCCACGCTGCTGCGCGCAGTGGGCGGGCTGGTGGACGTCAGTGGCGGCGACATCTGCTATGCGGGTGAATCAGTGTTGCAAGTTCCGGTGCATCAGCGCGGATTCGTGTTGATGTTCCAAGACGGCCAGCTGTTCAACAACCTGAGCGTGGCCGAAAATGTGGCTTACGGGGTGGGGCGCCACTGGGAAAAGGTAGTGGCCCAAATGCTTGAGCTGGTGGGCATGAGTGCTTACGCAAACTCGCCGGTAACCGAGCTTTCAGGCGGCCAAGCCCAGCGTGTGGCCCTGGCGCGCGCCCTAGCCCCTAATCCGCGCCTGCTGCTGCTAGATGAGCCGCTCTCGGCGCTTGACCGCTCACTGCGTGAAGGCCTGGCGCGCGACATCCGCAGTATTTTGCGCGAGCGTGGCACCAGCGCCATTTACGTCACCCACGATCAAGACGAAGCCATGCGAGTAGCTGACGTGGTGGGCATTATGGCTGGTGGGCGCCTGCTTCGCCTGGACACTCCTGAGGGGTTGTGGGCTGATCCTGGTGGCGTGCAGGTGGCTCGCTTTTTGGGTTTTGGTCCCTTCTTGGATGCCGACGCCGTCGCAGCACTGGAACTGCCGCTAAAGCTAGAGTACGGGCAGATCCTCGCCCCCGCACCAGGGGCCTGGTCGCTAGCCCCCGCTGACGCAAGCCTAGGGGATGGGGTTGCGCAGGCCGGCGTCGAGTCAGTGACTATGAGCCAAGGCGCCTACCTGGTACAAGCCAGCTTGGAGGCGGCCGCAGCTGACCCGCTCACGCTACGCACTAGTGAGCCTCTAGAAGTAGAACAGTGGATCAATGTGCGTCTAGATTTAAGCCGCTGCCCACTCATTGACATGCGCAAACGGGCCTAAATGCGCGAATGCGGCTCTGGGGTGGGAAGGCGCTAGATACGGGGAGACTGGCCTGAATGTGGGGAGGCGGCCTGAATATGGGAAAGCGTGCCTGAACGTGGGGAGGCTGGCCTGAATACGGGAACGCGCCGGAGCGGACAAATATGAAAGGGGTGAGGCACAGTCCGCTCCGACGCAAGTCGGGGATGGCCTGCAATTTAATGGATGGCAAGCCTCATCCAGTTGAAGGCCGCAGAGCAGCTTTGCCTGACCTGGATACGCACCTGGGGAAAGATGCGCAGCCACGAATCAAAGCCTGTCGCCACCGTAAGGGCACGATGTTGACAACCTAAGCTGATCTGATGTCTTAACTCCTATCAACACCAAGAACTATAACTGAGCCAAAGAAAAGCGGCAAAACTTGTATGATCTCTATAAAAGGCGCGAAATTTCGCGTAAAAACGACCTTTCCTTAAAATATCCTGAGAAAATTGTGCACATACTCTCAAAGTCGGATTTGGTCAGCTTTACATATACAAATGACGCAGGCAATACCCAAGAAAATCTTGAGGCATTGCCTGCGTCGTCGTAGAAAGGAAGAAGGTTTCTTTTAGAAGATACCGTCAGCGTTCTGGCCGCGAACCACGCCGATGGGGCGCATCTCCGAGCAGAAGTTACCTACTTCGGTGCTCCAGAAGGAGTCTCCCTCGCTCCAGCGCAAAGTGCCGCCGGGCAGGTTGAAGGAGTCGCCGTTGTTGCGCCACACGGCCTTACCAGCCTGAGCGTGGTGGTCGTAGAGGTGGAAGTAGGACTTGGGCTGAGCCTTGATGGCGTTGGCGTAGTAAGCGCTTTCGCCGGCCAGGGACACGCCCTTAACGGCCTCGATCTCCTGCAGGCTCGGGTAGAGCACCGGCGCCTGGCTTAGGGTGGCACGAATCTTGATGCCGCCCCAGGTAGTGCCGGTAGAGAAGGCCATGTCTGCGATGTTGTCGCCACCGCGACGACGAGCTGCGGGCACGTAACCCTTGCCGTTTAGCCCCTTGGCGGTCCAAGTCCAGGTGCGGGCGGCCTGTTCGTCGACGACGTCGTTGCGGTTTACGCGGCTGGTCTTACCCCAGGAGGTGGACGCTAGTAGCGGACCGTTGGGGCGAGCGGCAGTGCCGTCAGCGCGTACTGCAGAGAATGTGATCGTCCACGGGCTGGCTACGGTTAGGGCGTAGTCGCTGAGGTTGATCAGGTTGAAGCTGGGTACCTTACTAAAGCCGTTGGCCAGGCCGTCGCTTGGCTCGGTCCAGTAGGCGGTCAGGCCATCCCAAGCGACAGCAGAGAGAACCTCGTCGATAACCTTGCGGGCTTCGGTAGAGGAAACCTTCTTCTTGTCGGGGGAGGGGGCCGCAAAGGCACCTGCCGACAGAGACACAGCCGCCGTAGCGGTGGCGGTGCCAATGATTAGTTCGCGACGCGAAACCATAATTCGTCCTTAAAGTATGGGGCTTCTTAGAATCAGAAACGACCGTCGATGGACCCGTAGCTGCGGTCACGGCGGCTACCGCGCGGAGGCAGGGTGTCAGAGACCCAGTTACCAACCGAGCAGCTCCACCAAGACTCGCCCACGTTCCAAGAGTGGGTGCCGCCGGAGAGGGTGTAGCTCTTGCCGTTGGTCTTCCACAGAACACCGGTAGAGCTGCTCAGCAGCGGGCCGCCGTAAATCATCTTTACGGTGGCGGTCTCGTTCTTGATCTTGATGTATTCCTCACAGCGCTTGAGGTCGATGCGGTGGATCTCTTCGATCGACTCGCGCTTGATGGTCACCTTAGGCAGGGACATCAAGGTGGCCTGAACGATAATGCCGCCGCCCTCAGTTACACCGGTGCTGAAGGAGAAGTCAGCCTGGTTGTCACGGTCAACAGCCCACTCGGCAGAGCGAATGGGGGTGCCGGCGTGACCACCCTGAACCTGGTTGAAGGTCCAGTTCCAGGAGATACCCTTCTGGTAGCCCATGTCGCCGGTGTAAACGTTGACGTCGCGGGCGTAGTTGTCAATGTAACCCCAGCTGGTGGTGGGCTCGGCCGGGCCGTTGGGTACGCTGCCAGTGCGAGAGGTGCGGATGGCCTCGAAGCGAATCTTCAGCGGGTTCTTAACGCTGGCGTTGACCTCGTAACGGCTGAGGTTGATGACATTGAAGCTAGGCACCTTGTCGCAGCCGTTAGCAAGACCCAAGCTAGGCTCGGTCCAATAGGCCATCAGGCAAATGCAGCTGAATGCCTCGTCGATGATGCGCTTCTTCTCAGGGGTGCAAGCACTGGTTGCAGCCGCAACCGCAGGGCTGGCGATCGCAATGGCTGGTACCGACCAGGCAGCACCCTTGGCGATGTTACGCCGTGAAATTTCCTGTGCCACGTCTACTACTCCGATAACTCTTCTTGGGAACTCAAGTGGTGTCAGAATAGGTCTTAATTTGGTCAGAATTAAAGCCCAGTGACAGGCGTTATAAAAGCTTAATTTTATTAGTTGTTATCTTTTATGTTACCTGGGAATATGCTGAAAGTGCAGGTCAGAGGCACTTTCGTGGGCAGGGTCTGGGGTTGGTGTGACAATATGTTAACTAAGCGTGATCATTCCTTAAGTGGAACCCAAGAACACTTTCAGGAAACTTTAAGGAAAAAGCCTCGAATTTAAGTTAAGAAGTTATATTGAAACCATATCAGTTGTTAACCTAAAGTGTGATAGCGGCGCCCCGGCAGCCTCCTTTGTGCGCATGACTGCACGTCACAATCAGTTTGTCAGGCGTTGTTTCAAAGCGCTTGGTTAGGGCTTGTCAAGGAAACGGTGCTGCAGCCTATTTAACAAGGGTAGGTGGCTGAAAATATATGCATAGTTGCAGGTAGGAGCTAGTTTGCTAACTGGTTGATGCCGATCGGATTTGGTGTTTTATGAGTGCCAAGTACGGCTTTTTTCTCGAAGTTTGGCCCTGGGCTAGCCCGAGCGGGAGGGCTGGTGAGCTGCGCCCTACCATTAAAACGTGTTAAACCTGAATTTCACCGTTGTGCTCGGAAGGTCTGATGAGTTGTGTTTTGCTGATATTTGGCTCGACGGCGCCACTGAGGCGCTCGGCTGAGCCCAGCAGACAAGGGGAATGTTGGCGAATGGGGATGCTGACAAGCGGGAGATGCTGGGGTGTGGGGGTTGGCAGGCAAGATATGGAGACGCTGGCACGCGGCGTCGAAAAAGGCTAACGGGCGCCGTCGTTGTTGTACCTATATACAAGGAGGTGTGACACAAAAAGGGGTCGGTGCGAAAGGAGACTCGGGCTGCGTAGGCAAGAGAAAGCAAGAAAAAGGGGCCGACGCACCACGACGTCGACCCCGAATGCGCGGCAAATAGGCGTTAGCGTTGAGCGCGGCGCGTCAGCCAGCGGTCAAAACCGGCGAAAATCAAGATGCACACCAGCGCAAAAACCAGTGTGAAACCAATAGCCATCAGTGAGACCGCGTATCCAAGCACCTCCACGTTCAAAAATCCATAAGGATAAGTGTGGGTAATGGCGCCGCGAATCAGGATGAAAGGCACCCACACCACCGGAATCACTAGGGAGCGTAAAATCACGCCTCGATCAATGCCTCCGCGCGGGCCGGTGATAAACCAGGCCAGCACCATGGCCAGGGGAACTATGATGTGCTGAATTGGGTTAGTTAGGTAATCCCAACCCGAAAGCTGCTTGTAAGGGCCAATAAAACCAGCGTAAACAATGCCGGTCACGGTGATCATCATGGTGGCGCACAGTTGCAAAGCTCGCCACCAGTTACTGGCCGGGCCCTGATGGCGTGCCAGGTACGTGGCCACCACCGCAACCAGGATGTTTGACCATTCCGTGAAGTAGCTAAAGGTTTCAAACAGTCGGGTAGGGGCGCCGGACCAGCCTGGGGCGCTGGTGCCAAACATGCCGGGGTCCACATTGCCGCGCGCGTAGCCGTCGCAGGCAGTAATAATTACAGTGGCACTGAAACCGAACCAAGTTATTGCTGCAATCGCACCATAAATCAGACGTGCATTTCGACCCAGCGCTGAGGTGGAGGTGTAAGCCGGGGCTGGGGTATAAGTCTTACTCACGCATTTCAGGGTATACAAACCCAAACACAGGCAAAATCATCCCTTCCCTATAAAAATTTCATGGGGTTTTATAGGGAACGGACGAAATGTCAGTATTTGTGAGGCATAGGGCTGGCCTGTGAGACAAATGTCTGGGGTCTGAGACTAGGGCGGGCGGCGCGCTCGGCACGGCACGCTCGGCGTGTTGGTGGCTGGGCGGCGGCACGGGAAGATGCGGGATGCGGGCGGCGCGCCCGGCATAGGGCCGGGAGAGGCTCGGACGGTGAGCGTCCCCTGTGCGGCGACGGCGCCGATGCAAGTGGGCCGCCAATGCGGCGTCGTTGTTAATGTGGGCGGCACCCTAACGCAGCGGCACCCCGAGCATTCCTAATCGAGCATCCCTAATAACGAACCCGCGTTCGCGCCCGAAGCGATGCTGCATAGACTGAGGGCATGCTTGAGCTCCGCGAAATCTCGAAATCCTATGTCACCAGCGCATTGACGCAGGTGGCGCTGGATGACGTGAGCGTAACTTTCCGTGACAACGAGTTTGTGGCAATCCTGGGCGCCTCGGGCTCGGGCAAAACCACCATGCTGAACGTGATCGGCGGGCTGGACCACTTCGATTCAGGCGATCTGGTGATCGACGGCGTTTCCACCGCCCACTACAAAAACCGCGACTGGGACGCCTACCGCAATGCGCGCGTGGGTTTCGTGTTTCAAAGCTACAACCTGATCCCGCACCAAAGCGTGGTGGCCAATGTGGAGCTGGCACTTACGCTTTCGGGGGTTTCGCGTGGGCAACGACGACGCCGCGCCTTGGCTGCCCTAGAAACTGTGGGTTTGGCGGAGCACTCGCACAAGCGGCCCTCCCAGCTGTCGGGTGGGCAGATGCAGCGCGTGGCCATTGCGCGTGCGCTGATCAATGACCCCGAAATTGTGCTGGCAGACGAGCCCACCGGCGCATTGGACTCCACCACGTCGGTGCAGGTGATGGACCTGCTGCAGGAGGTGGCCCGCCAGCGCCTGGTAATTATGGTCACCCACAACCCCGAGTTGGCCCACCAATATGCCACGCGCATCGTGGAACTGGCTGATGGGCGCATCATTTCTGACTCAGATCCGGTTGTGGGGGAGCTGGAGGATGCGGACGGCGACGGCGGTGATGCAGAGGGTGCCGGCGACGGCGCGGCTAGTGTGGCTGGCGCGGCAGTTGGCAGCGACGGCGGGGCTGAAGGTGCAGGCGGGGATACTGCCGGCGACGGCGGGGCTAGGGCTGCGCGTGAAGCTGCGGCCCTGAATGATGACACTGCGCAGATACCCGCCGTAAGTGCTGGTGAGCAGGTTGATGGTAGCAGTGCTGAGGGTGACGACGCGACTGAGGGTTACGAGGGAGAAGCTGAGGACGCTGGCGGCTTGGCTGAGGGGGCTGGCGCCGTCGTCGGGCGTAAAGGAAGCCAGCACAGAACGAGTAGGCGTAGAACAGACAGGGCCGCAAAACGGCGGGGGCGCAACAAAAACCGCGCGGATGCCAGCCGTCCCGGGCACAAGCCGCGACGCGTGTCTATGGGGCCGCTGACCGCGCTGGGGCTCAGTTTTACCAACTTGATGACCAAAAAGGGGCGCACCGCCATGACCTCGTTTGCGGGGTCGATTGGCATTATTGGTATTGCGTTAGTGCTGGCGCTGGCGAGCGGGGCAAATAATTACATTATTACCACCCAGGAACGTGCTATGGCTTCTTACCCGTTAACTATTGAGCGGGTGGGAATGGATTTAACCGGCGTATTATCTACATCGGCGGCGAGTGAAGCTGCGCCAAATGACGGTAAAATTCATACCGCCTCGCAGTTATCTAATGTGACTGCGTCAATGAAAACCAATGATTTAACCTCGCTGCAAAGCTATTTAAAGGGTAATGGTGGCAACATAAATAAGTATGTGCGCACCATTGAATATAATTACGGCATTAATCCTCGCATCTATCTTCCAAAAAGCTCTAAAGGGCCGGTGCAGGTAAATCCAGATGTGACCTTCGCTGAAGGCTCCACTAATTTTGGGGCTTTCCAATCCATGACTTCCACAAATATTTTCAAACAGCTAGCTAATGATCGTTCGCTGTATGTAAATAGCTATGATGTGGTTAGTGGGCGGTGGCCTACGGCGGCAAATGAGCTGGTGGTGGCGCTAGATTCTAATGGGCGCCTACCTGAGCGGCTTGAATATACACTGGGTTTGCGTGACTATGGACAGTTGCAAAACGCTATGGCTAAACTGCGTCAAAATGAGGGTGTAAAACTCAAGAATACGGCTGCTACATGGGCGCCTAAGCAAATTTTGGGCGCTAAGTTTAAGTTAGTTAATGTGCCCGATCTTTACAAATATGATGCGAAGTATAAGGTTTGGAGCGCTCGGGATAATGATGCTGCTGCGCTCAAGCAAATTGTAGCTGCTGGAACTGATCTAAAGATTGTGGGTATAGTTAAACCCACTTCTAGCGGTGGTGGATTTGGGCAATCTAGTGTACTTTCTCCGGGTATCTATTACACCGGGGCGCTTACCCAACAGGTAATTGCTAAGGCGGCGGCGTCGCCAATTGTTAAGCAACAGTTAGCTGACCCCAAACGCAATGTATTTACCGGAAAGACTTTCGAGGAAGAAGCTAAAGAACACGCTAATCCGCAAATTGATTTGTCTTCGCTGATCACTATTGATCAAGATAAATTGATGGCAGCATTTAAATTTGATCCGTCCTCTATCAATGCTGGATTGAATAATTTAGACTTCTCGGGGATGGATTTAAGCGGGGCTGTAGGCAATGTGCAGCTGGACTTAAGTAGCCTGGATCTAAGTCAAATGCCCGCGATTGATTTAAATGGGCTGGACGCATCCAAGTTGGATTACTCGACATTGCAGAAACAGTTTCCGCAACTGGCCAACATTGACTTAGCCAAAGTGGTGCAGGCTGCGCTAGCTAACGGGGCCATCAAGCCTGGTGGCAGTCAGGCGCTAAGTAACATCCTCACCCAGGTGGTAGGCGGTTTTATACCCTGGTATGCACAGCATGGGGGTGACGACGACGGTGGCGGCGGATCAGGAACGCCAGGCCAGGCCGATCCTGCCAAGATTGCTGCGGCGGTGACAAAGTATTTGCAAACTGAGCAGGTGCAAAAACTGTTGGCACCAATCTTTAGTGGCGACACCATAATTGACCGGGCCAAGCTTACCGCTAACCTTACCCAGGCTCTGGGTAACGATCCGGCGGTGCAACAAATTGCTGAAAATGTTTCGGCTGACCTGGCTAGTCAGATTTCCAGTAAAGTGGCCAATGCGCTTAGTTCTACGGTTACTACCGCGCTAAGTAAGGCTGTTGGACAGTTGCTGCAAAGCTCACTCAATCAGCTGATGACCACCTTGCAAACCCAGCTAACTGCCCAGGTGCAAAACGCCATGGGGCAGATTATGGGTAATCTTTCCAGCGCCATGCAAGTGGATGCAAACAAACTTAAAGACGCATTTAAGTTCAACATGAAGCCGGCGGAAATTGCGGCATTACTAACGCAGCTACTTAACCCTAATGCCACCACGGCTCGCGCCAATTTACTCACCTTAGGGTATGCGCGAGCTGATCAGCCGGAACGTATTGATATTTATCCGAAGTCTTTCGCTGATAAAGACCATGTTAAATCCATTCTTGCCAGCTACAATGCGGAAGCTAAAGCTGCCAAACAAACCGATAAGGTGATTGTCTATTCAGACCTTGTGGGGATGTTGATGAGTTCAATCACCAACATCATTAATATTGTGACTGCGCTGCTGGTGGCATTTGTGTCTATTTCGCTGGTGGTGTCGTCGATTATGATTGGTATTATCACATTTATTTCCGTATTGGAGCGACGTAAAGAGATTGGAATTTTGCGTTCAATTGGTGCGTCTAAAGCCGATATTAGGCGCGTATTTAATGCGGAGACCCTGATTGTGGGGGCCCTGGCAGGTTTGCTAGGTGTAGGTGTGAGCGTATTGGTGACTATTCCAGCCAATATTTACGTGGCCGACCGCTTTGGAGTGCAAGATATTGCCACGCTGCCGGTTAGTGCTGGAGTGATTTTGGTGGTCATTTCTATGGCCTTGACCTTCTTGGCTGGTTTGCTGCCGGCTTCCAAGGCGGCGCGCGAAGACCCAGTAGAGGCCCTGCGCGGGGAATAAACACAGACAAATACAGGCAAATCATACAAATACAGGCAAAATCATCCCTTCCCTATAAAAATTTCATGGGGTTTTATAGGGAAGGGATGAAATGTCAGTATCTGTGAACAGGTGTATAAGTTGTTAACCAAGGAGCAGGTTGTGAACCGAGGCTCTACGGTGTGGATCAGGATTTGCGGCGCGAGCCAAAGACTTGCGCAGTGAGCCAGTAACCTAGATGTGCCTTCGGACCTGACCCTCCCAGCAATCTGACCTGCCCAAACGATCTGGCTCAGTAGGCTCCTGCGGCCAGCCTCTTAGTGTCCCTTCAGTCAGGTCCACTTCCTGGACACTGTAAAAGCCTGCGTCACCTGCCACTTTGAGTGTGAAACTCCCCAAGTTTTCTCAATGTCTAGGCAATTTTAAGCTGAATTGGATATTTTTGAACCAGTTAAATTCTCAGATCGAGGTGGTCTAAAGTGCTTAAAAACAGCGGATTCGGCAAGCGAATTTTGCGCCGCACCAACACTTTCCTGCTGACTGCGGCTGTGGCTGCAGCGACTCTTGGGGGTGGTGCGGTTGCAGCTCCGGCAGCGACGACGTCGTCCGTGGCGGCCCCGGTAGTAGCGGCGTCGTCGGTAACGCGGCTAACCCAAGCTGGCGTCGTCGGCAAGATGGGCGCCCCGGGCACCGGCGTTATCGACTCCAGTAACGGTTGGGTGGACAAAACCTGCACGGTTAAAGGCGGGGACTGGGTTTATCGGGGCGGCGACTCCTGGTGGTACCGCAATTCTGACGGCTCTTACCCCAGCAAATGCGTAGCCACAATTAAAGGCGTTAAGTATCTATTTGATGCAAATGGTTGGGCTGCCAGCGGCTGGGCTGCTTCAAAGAAAACCGATAAATTAGGCAACAAATACTGGTACCACTTCACCACTAATGGTTTAAGTAAAGGCTGGCATATTGAGGGTTCGACACGCTTTTACCTAGACGGTGGCGACGGTCATATGTATGTCAACTGGAATACCATTGGCGGGAAATCTTATTACTTCACTCCCGGTGGCGTAATGGTTACCGGCTGGTATAAGGCTTACCCGGGTTGGTATCACTTTGGGGGCGACGGCGTATTAACCACTGGTTGGTTTAAGTCCGGTAATGCTTGGTATTACCTAGACCCGGGTAAAGGTTCCACTAATTTGAGTGGTGCATATAAGGGTCTAATGCTTACCGGTTACCAAACTATTGACGGCAAGCGTTACTATTTCGACGCTTCAGGTAAATGGGATCCCAGTAAATAATTAATATTTACTGCTATTTGCTGGCTCTGGGCCTGCAGGCAGCCTCCGACCTGCGTGCGTTGGGCTGGCCTGTCTGCGGCCTCGGCCTGCGTGCGTCAGGCTAGCCTGCATACGCCGTCGCAAATACTGACATTTCATCCCTTCCCTATAAAACCCCATGGAATTTTTATAGGGAAGGGATGATTTTGCCTGTGTTTGTATGTGCTTGCCTGATTTTGCCTGCCTGCCAGCTTGCCTGCAATCAGACAGCAGCGAGCTCTTTGCGCAGGCGCTGCTTTACTGCCAGTGGCGCCCAGGAAATCTCGATCGCGTTAGCCACCAGGGAGCGCAGGAAGTCTTCATCAACCCCATCGTGGTCGGCCACGCGCTGGAAGTTATCGCCGATGTAGCCGCCAAAGTAGGCCGGGTCATCAGAGTTGATAGTTACCAGAACGCCGTCGGCAACTAGCTGCTTAACCAACTCAACCTTGTCAGACTCAGAAATCCACAGGTTCGAAATCGGGCAGCTGGTCAGCCCAATACGGTGCTCCACCAGGTACTTAACTAGCGCCGGGTTCTCCACCACGTTGGTGCCGTGGTCCACGCGCTGCACCTGAATGTCCTCAATGACCTGGCGGATGTGCTCAATAGAGTCTTTAATGTCGACGTCGCAGTGCATGGTCAGCTGGTAGCCCTCGCGGCGAGCGCGGGCAAAGACTGCGGCAAACTTGGCCGGCTCGTGGTCGGTTTCGTCAGAGTCCAGGCCCACGCCCACGATCCATTGCTTGTAAGGCAGCGACTCCAGCAGCGTAGCCATGGCGTATTCGGGCTGGAAGTCGCGCAGGAAACACATGATGAACTGGCTAAATACGCCCAGGGTTTGCTCGGCCTCAAGCTGGGCGCGGCGCAGACCAGAAATCACGGTGTGGAAGCTGACCCCACGGCAGGTGTGTGCCTGGGGGTCAAAGAAAATTTCTGCGTAACGCAGTCCCTGGCTGGCGGCCTTGCGGTAGTAGGCCATGGCCAGGTCATAAAAGTCTTCGCTGGTGAGCAGCACGTTCATGCCGTCGTAGTAGGCGTCTAGGAAGGAAGCTAGATCGTCGAAAGTGTAGGAGTCCTTAACTTCCTGCTCGCTACTAAAAGGCAGCTTGATGCCGTTGCGCTGGGCTAGCTTGAATTTCAGCTCCGGCTCTAGCGTGCCCTCAATGTGTACGTGCAGCTCAACCTTGGGTAGAGCCTGAACTAGTGCCTCGTGGGCCATCACGTCTCCTTAGAAAAACTGGGAATTTAGTAAATTCTAGTTGTCTTGCGGTGTTCGCGTGGCCCAAATTACGCGCTCAGTGTGCCCGACGCCGGCCCGCAGTCTCGACGACGCCGCCGGAGCCCCGCCTAGCATCTGCTTGCCCTCGCGGCCCGCCGTTGCTCCGTGCTCCCGACGCCGCCGCGCCTGGGTCCTTTCCGTCGTCGCCCTGCGCTCCCGACGCCGCCGCCTCGTCCCAGGTTGGCGCCCCGTGCCCCCGGCGGCCGCCGTCGCCCCGGCCCAGGGGAACGCCCAGCTCAGACCCCCAGGAATTCCTTGATTGCCGGCAGCTCACGCTGAGCCTGGGCGTAACCCACCTGGTAGGCCTCTTCGAGCACTTCATAGCGCATTTCGAGCTTGGAAATTTCGGTGACTTCCGGGCAGTAGACATAGGCGCGTCCCTCAGCTTCCAGTCTGAAAGCGGTTTTGCGGGCGGCGTTGTAGCGGGCGCTGCGGGCGGTGACGGCGTCGGCAATGGAAGGTAGACGTGGGAAGGCGGCGCGCATACTGGCGTGGGTGCCCAGACGCGTGGCCGGCTTAATGAAGTTGCGCGGGCGAGTGAGCACAATCAGGAATTTGCGGTAACCATCGCGCATGGGTGCGTCCAGCGGAATGCCGCCGTTGGGGCCAAGTGCGCCGTCGACGTAAGTGTCGCCGTCGATCTCTACCGGCGGCATCAGCACCGGCAGGGTGGACGACGCGCGCGCAAGTAAGCCCACATCAGAGACGCTATGCATGTCTTCTTTGGTGAACCATACAGCCTGGCCGCGTGTGGCGTTAAAAGAGCCAACACGTATCTGCGCCGGGTTGGCCATGAAAGTATCGTAGTCGAAGGGGAAATCGCCGTCAGCCTCGGCAATGTCGTGGTAGAGATAGTCCACATTGAAGATGCCGCGCCCGGCTAGCCAGTGCTTGTAGCCGCCAAATTCGGGGCTGAGGGCCACGTCAACGAAGGAGTCGTGGGCGCGGGCGGCGTCACGTGAAACATAGTTAACGGTGTGTGAGCTACCTGCGGAAATGCCGGAAACATGCGGAAAATCTAGGCCCGACTCGATCAGGGTGGCCACCAGCCCGGCGGTGTACACCCCGCGCATACCGCCGCCTTCAAAAACTAGTGCTGTGTCAGGAAGATGTGTCAATGCGGTACTCACCGCGTCAGCCTATGCCAGAGGCCCATAGCTAGGTAAGGCGCGACACACGTGAGCCGCCCCGCTACTGGTGTGACTCAGTTGGCAGGGCGGCTTGCGTTGGGTTGGTTTTAGTGCCGACGACGGCGCCCGGCTGGTTCGGCCAGTCAGGTAGCTAGCGCGGCCTTAGATCTGGGCTAGGGCCTGATCAAGGTCGGCGATTAGATCGTTGACGTCCTCCAGGCCTACGGCCAGACGCAGCAGGGTTCCGGGCACGCCCCCAACCCCGCCGGTGCGGGTCGAGTGAGTCATGATTGCCGGGTGCTCGATCAGCGACTCGGGCGCGCCCAGCGACGCAGCCAGCGCAAATACGCGGGTCAGGCCGGTTAGGCGGATGGCGTCGTCCTCATTGGCCAGCTCGAAAGAAAGCACTCCACCGCTACCTAGCGGGTTTTGGCGCTGAGCCAACTCGTGCGCCGGGTGGCTGGGCAGGCCCGGGTAGTAGACGGCAGTTACCTTGGGGTGGGCCTGCAAGAACTCGGCCACCGCCTGGGTGTTGGTACAGTGGCGCTCCACTCGCACTACCAGGGTCTTTAGGCCACGGTGAGCTAGGAAAGCGTCACGCGGGGACTCAATAGCCCCCAAAGTCATCTGCAGACGGGTCAGCTCCTCGGCGGCGTCGCGAGAATCAAAGAAGGGGGTGACATGTTCAGGTAGCTGCAAACCGTCGCGCAGCACCACCGCGCCACCAACCACATCCGAGTGTCCACCAATGTACTTAGTGGTGGAGTGCACCACCACGTCAGCGCCCAGCTCCAACGGGCGCTGCAGCAGCGGGGTGGCGAAGGTGTTGTCAACCACCAAAAGTGCCCCCACCTCGTGACATAGCTCGGCGACGGCGGCAATGTCGGTAACCGTTAGGAAGGGGTTAGAGGGGGTCTCCACCCACACCAGCTGAGGGCGCTGGGCGCGAATTTCGCGTGCGGCCACATCCAGATCGGTGAGGTCCACAGCCGCTGAAGTGAAGCCCTCGGCGGGCTTAATGACACTGAAAAGCTTGTGAGTGCCGCCGTAAACGTCGGTTGAGTGAATGATGTGGTCGCCGGGGCGGGTTAGCAGGCGCACTACGGTGTCCTCGGCACTCATGCCAGAGGGGAAGGCGAACCCGTGGGTGGCGCCTTCCAGGGCAGCTAGGGCGCCGGCGAAAGCGTTGGTGGTGGGGTTGCCACAACGACCATACTCAAAGCCCTGCTTGAGATCGCCGGGAGCATTTTGCACGTGAGTGCTGGTCACATGCATGGGCGGAACCACGTCACCGGTAACCGGATCTGGCTCAAAACCCAAGTGAATCGCGCGAGTGGAGAAAGCGGCTGCGTTGTTTTCCATGTATTGAGTTTAATTCCACGCTTCTCCCTTGTTAATAACTACGCCACACGCATAAGGGTGTAGGTCACATTAAGAGTGCTTACTTTCACCGCTGACCCCTATGGGTGGCGCATGTGGTTGGTGATTATGGATGGCTAGACTTGAAGTCTTGTTAGCTGCGAGTTTTCCCCAGATACATGCGCAGCTGATGCATGGTCCAACTGAAAGGTGACGTGGCTTTGCGGGTAGCTTTCAAAATTTTCAGGCGAGATATTGGGCGCATTTTGCGAGTGCCTTTCGCCGTGATCGTGGTGGTGGGTGTGTGTTTCCTGCCTGCGATGTACGCCTGGTTCAATATCGCCGGTTTCTGGGACCCCTACGCCAACACCTCCCACCTGCGCGTCGCCGTCGTTAATGAAGATAAGGGCGCCACCACTGACGCTACCGGCAAGATCGACGCCGGCGCTCAAGTAGCCGCCCAAATTAAAGATAATCACGACTTGGGCTGGTACTTCACCACGCGGCAGGGGGCTATCGACGACGTAAAAACCGGTAAGTCCTATGCGGCCATCATCATCCCCGCGAACTTCTCCACCAGCCTGGTCAGCTTCATGGACCCGCAGCATTACACCCAGCCCAAACTGGAGTATTACGTCAACCAAAAACTCAACGCGGTGGCCCCGCAAATCACTAACGCTGGCGCCAGCACGTTGGATCGGAAAATTAATTCTGCCTTTGTTTCGCAAGTATCCAAGGCGGTAACCACCAAGCTAGGAGACTTTTCTAAGCAGGTGCGCACCCAAACCGCCACCGTTAACGCCAACACAGACAAATCTCTGGCCCAAGGCGCCCAAAAACTAGCTGCAGCCTCGGCTTCAGTACAAAGTCAAAGCCAGCAAATCGACCAGGCGCGAGCCAAAATTGCTAGCGCCCAAAACTCACTGACTGCGCTGCAAACCCAGGTCACAAACCTGAGCCAGATTGCCACAAATACCGGCACGCTGCTGTCCACCACGGCCACAACCATCACCGATTTTTCCTCCAAAGCCCCGGGCATACTCGATAAATCGGCTAGCCTCACGGTTCAGGCCACCGGCAAACTGTCAGTAAATGCGGCCAACCTTAACGGGGCGGTGCAATCCGCGCAGGGGCGAGTTGACGGCGTCGTGAGTGAGCTAGAGTCAATCAACCAAACTCAAGGCCAAATCCTGACCCAGCTGCAAAATGCGGGGCTGGGGAATGTGCCCGGGGGATCAGATGCTCTGGCGATTTTGACGCAGCAAAACACCAACGCCGCTACCAGCCTAAGCAATCTGCGCACTGTGGGCAGCTCAATTTCGGCCACCTCCACTTCGCTTAGTGACGCCGCCAGTGCGCTAAACACTGCGGCTAACGCCTCCACCACTGCCTTTAGTTCCGCGCGAGAAAGTGTTTTTTCCTCTTCGCTGCCGCAGGTCAGTAGCTCGCTGTACAACATGGACCGCCTCTCGGGCACGCTGGCAGTCACTATCAGCAACCAAAACCAGCAGATCACGCAGCTAAAATCCATGCTCACCCAGCTGGACAAAAACCTGGCCGCCACGCAAAACGCCCTGAATCAAAGCGCCACCACCTTGACGCAGCTGCAAAGCGATCTGGAATCCACCCGCGCTGACCTGGGGGCAATCAGCGGCACCTCAGCCTTGCGTCAGCTCACCGACAAGCTGGACGTGAGCGCGGACAAGGTTGCTAACTTCATGCTTTCACCCACGCTGCTAAGCACTCACAAGGTTTACCCGGTGGCTAACTACGGCTCGGCTATGGCCCCGGTGTTCACCAACCTGACCTTATGGGTGGGTGCGTTTATGCTGGTGGTCCTGATCAAGCTGAACGTAGACAGCGAGGGAATCGGGGCCATCACGCACACGCAGGCGTATATGGGTCGCTGGCTGTTAATGGCCGCAACTAGTGCAGTGCAAGCCATTGTGGTCACCACCGGCGACCTGATCCTAGGTGTACAGCACGAAAGTGTGGTGCTGTTCTACCTGGCAACAATCCTTATTGGTTGGGCTTATCTGTCTATTATCTATGCGCTCAGTGCATCCTTCCAACATATTGGTAAGGGTCTTTGTGTTGTTATGGTAATTTTACAGATTCCTGGCTCTTCCGGTCTATACCCAATTGAAATGGTGCCTAGTTTCTTTGGCTGGGTTTACCCGGTGCTGCCCTTTAAATATGGGGTGGCGGCTGTGCGCGAAGTTATTGGCGGCTTCTATGCCTACCATTTCCTGTCTGACCTGGGAGTTTTAGCGCTGATGGCGGCCGGGTCTTTCGCAGTGGGGATCGGGCTGCGGCCTTTCTTGGTTAACATCAACCGCCTGACTGCTGCGGCCATTGCTGAGGGCGGCCTGTTTAACGCTGAGGAGACTCGCGATTCACGGCGTTGGCGCACCACCCAGATCCTGCACGCCCTGGCTGACCGTGAAGATTACCGCTGGGAAACCGACTATCAACGCCGCCGCTTTGAACGCCTGTATCCGCGTATGCGCGTGGCGGCGATTGTGCTGGGTGTGGTGGTTCCGGCGGTTACCGCCTCGACCAGCAGTTTTAGTAATACCAACCAGAAAATCACCTACGTGGCTGTGTGGATGGTGTGGCTGGTGGCCATGATCGGCTTCCTGGTTTATATGGAGTACCGCCGCGACCGTCTGGAGCGTCAGGCGGCTTTGCTGGAGATGAGTGACGGCGAAATTAAGGCCATGCTGCATGGTCATATGGGTCGACGGCGCCAGGGTAGGGCCCGCTCGCGGCTTGCGTTAGCTGAAATTAGTGCCGACGCCGCCGGTGTGGAAAGCGCCGACGCCGCTGCGGCGGCGGGGCGTGGCCAGGCCAGCTCGACAAAGGCTGGCGAAAGTGGTCGGCAGGTGCCTGACGATGCGCTAGGGCGTAGCCAGGCTGAAACCGCGCAAATTCCGGTTGTAGACGAAGGAGAAGGTCGATGAAGCACGCAGACGAAAAGCGCAGTGCGGCGTCGGCCCAGCGCTCTGGAGCTAAGGCGCCTGACAGTGTCAAGTATTACGCTGGGGATCAGGCTCGCGCCGCCGTCCCAACCCGCACGGCCACCCAAACCCGGACCAGCCGAAAAGCCCAGGCCAAGCCACTTGCGGGGGCCTGGCAGCTATATCGCGACGATCTACGCCGCGCCCGCATCAACGTGATCAGCATGGTGATTATCCTCGGGCTAGTGGTAATTCCGGCGGTGTTTGCCTGGTTTAACGTGGCTGCCTCCTGGAACCCTTTCGGCAATACACGCAACCTGACGGTCGCCGTCGCCAATGCGGATACCGGCTACAAAAGCGACCTGGTTCCCATGAAAGTTAATGCGGGCGAGCAGGTGGTTTCCGCGCTGCGTGCCAACAAGCAGCTCAACTGGGAGGTGACCACGCCCGCGCAGGCGCTGGAGGGCACTAAATCGGGTAAATATTATGCGGCCATCGTGATTCCCGAGGGCTTTAGCAAAAATATGCTCAGTTTTTTCTCCTCCAGCGCCCAAAGCACGCAGTTGAACTACTACATCAACGAAAAACGCAACGGTATTGCTCCCAAGATCGCCGGGGCTGGGGCGCAGGCGGTTTCCACTCAGGTGAACGCGGTGTTCACCAAAACTGTGGGGGAGGTGGTGCTGAACCTAACTCAGACAGTGTCCACTCAGCTATCCACTCCCGAGGCTACCAACGCTTTAAATACTGTGGTGGGGCGCGTGGAGACACTGTCTACCCGCTTCGATAGTGCCGCTAACCTGCTCACTTCCTATGGTGGCTTGGTCGACGGCGCCAATGGGCTGGTGACCAGCTCCGTCAGTCTGGTGGGGCAGGGGTCCAAAGACGCCCAGCAGCTACGCACTCAGCTAGGGCAGGTGGCAACCGAAACCGGGAACATCAAGAGCGCCGTCGCCAATGCCAACCAAGCCTTGCAGGGGGCTTTCAACGCCTCCACCACGGCCCTAAACTCAGTCAGCGCCGCCGCAGACCAGGTGAGCACCTCCTCCGGGCAGTCCGTCTCCGCCGTTGTGACCAGCCTAAACCAGCAGGCCAGCGGGTTACAGGCGCAGGCCGCCAACTACCAGAAGGTGCGCGACAACCTGGCCACGCTGATCGCTCAGCTGCCCGACCCTACCCGCGCACAAGGGGTGCTGACCAGCCTCGATGGGATTATCAGCAGGCTCAACAGCGCGGCTACGTCGCTGCAGTCGGCGGCCACGCAGATTTCCAATAAATCTGGTGACTCGCAGGCCTCTATTACCGAGGCGAAAAACCTGATTGGCCAGGCCAAAACCGAGCTAAGCGGCCTCAAAACCACGGTTGACACCAACATCGCGCCCCAAGCTAACCAGCTGGCCGCAGATTTGGCGCAGGTCTCCGACGGTTTGGGGCAGGTGCGCGAGTCGGTTTCCACCTCGCTGGGAGGCAGTGGGGCGGGATCGCTACAGGCCAAGCTGACGCAAATGAAAACTAACCTCGACGGCGCCGCTAAAGATCTCAGCGCTGCCGGGGCTCAGATGAAGACACTGTCTGAAAAGCTGCGCGGGGCGATTGATAGTGGCGACTTGGCGCAGGTGCAAAAAATTATCGGCGACGACCCTCAACGCCTGGCCCAAGCCCTGACCACGCCGGCCGTGGTGGAGCGCCACCCGATTTACGCGGTGGAAAATTTTGGTTCCTCCATGGCGCCACTTTACGCAACCGTGGCGATGTGGATGGGTACCATGCTAATTGGTGTGGTGGTGCGAGCACAGCCGGTTTCTAATGTGTCTAAATTACGGCCTTCGCAAGTATTTTTTGGACGTTGGGGTATTTTTGCCACAATTGGTTTGGCGCAAGCGACTTTAGTGGCTGGCGGTTTATTGCTGTTTTTGGATGTGCAATCGGTGCATCCATGGCTATTTATGATAACCGCATGGCTTACGGCAATAGTGTTTTCGCTGATTAATTATTCGTTTGTGGCCGCGTTTGGAAACGTTGGCAAAGCGATTAGTATTCTGTTTTTAGTGATGCAGGTTTCCGGTGCGGGCGGGTCTTTCCCGCTGGCTATTTTGCCAGGATTCCTATCTGAACTAAGCCCATATTTACCTGCAAAGCCGGTAATTGATGCGCTGCGCTGCGGAGTGGCTGGATATAGTGGAAATGAATATCTGGGGCACATTGGCCATTTGCTGCTATTTATAATTCCGGCATTAATAATTGGTTTGGTGCTGCGGCCAATTCTGGCTCGGCGCAACCAGGCTAACAGTGAGGCAGTGGAGTCCACCAAAGTCCTGGGCTGATATACAATTGCAGGTAAAATATGTCTGCAGGTAAAATATGTATACAGGCAGAAAATGCATGCAAATACAGACAGTACAAATACAGGCAAAATCATCCCTTCCCTATAAAAAATTCATGGGGTTTTATAGGGAACGGACGAAATGTCAGTATTTGCATGGCACTTACGCGGCGCATGCTCACATTGTGTATACCTATGCGGCTCAAGGCATGTATGTTGCATGTCCACCTGAGTAGCCTGGTTTTTGCCTCAACCTCATAGGTCTTCTAACGTCGACGCCGACGGTACCGACGACGCCGGCCTGGCTGGTTGCCACTGATTAGCTGATTGGTGGCTCGGTGGCCGCATAGTTCTCCGACGCCGGACTCTGCAGGCGTGTGCCCATTTTGCTAACCCTGACCAGCCAGAGGCCCCCTTTGTCTGACCATGTCTCTGGTCAACCAAGCATACGTAGTTTCCAGGCATACATGGCTAGACGCGCAGATATGGTTTACAGATACGCAGATTTCGTCCGTTGCCTATAAAACCCCATGGAAAAATCATAGGGAAGGGATGATTTTGCCTGTATTTGTACTGCCTGCCCATGTTTGTCTGCATGCCTGCCTGTGCTTGTCATGAGAGACAAAATCAGTTTGGATATTAACTAACACTGAATGCAACACCAGTTTTAGGAGTCACTTGAGTATCGGTCTAGTCGCCCTTCTTGACGACATTGCCGCCCTGGCTAAAGCCGCCGCCGCCTCGGTTGATGACGTGGCGGGAGCCGCAACCAAAGCATCTAGCAAGGCAATCGGGGTGGTTATCGACGATACTGCCGTGACTCCCCAATACGTGCAGGGCATCAAGCCTGAACGCGAACTGCCAGTTATTAAACGCATCGCGCGCGGCTCACTGATCAACAAGCTGGGCATTATTTTGCCGGTGGCCTTATTGCTGACCTGGCTGGCACCCTGGTCGCTGCCTATTTTGCTGCTAGTGGGAGGCACTTACCTGTGTTTTGAGGGCGCAGAGAAAGTACTTAGCGCCTGGGGGATTATCAAGGAACATGAGAGCTCCCACGGCGCCAGCGACAAATCCACAGACCCGGCCGCCGTGGAAAAAGCCATTGTCAGCTCAGCGGTGCGCACAGACCTGATTCTTTCCACTGAGATCATGCTGGTGTCTTTGGCGGGCCTGCACACCAATGACAACCTGAGCAAAGTCGCCATCATGGTGGTGGTGGGCTTCATCATGACGTTCTTCGTCTACGGCCTGGTGGCGCTGCTGGTGAAAATGGATGACCTGGGCTTGGCCCTGGTGCGTCGCGGCCAGGAGAAACTGGGGCGTGCCATCGTCAAAACTATGCCGCGCGTTTTCCGTGTGATCGAGGTAGTTGGCACCGTGGCCATGCTCTGGGTGGGTGGTCACATTGTGATTGACGCCCTCAACAATCTGGGTGTGAGCGCCCTGCATCACCTGGTGGAGCACGCCGCCCACGCCGCCACCCACGCCGCCCAGGGTCTGGACGACTCGTTAAGCGGCGTGGTCAAGTGGTGCGTGGAGACGGCCTGCTCGGGCGTGTTCGGCCTGGCGTTTGGTGCGCTGGTTACTGGGCTGGTGCTTGGGCTGCAGCGGCTGCTGCGGCAGCGCGTGGGGCAGCACTAGCGATCTTTTCCAGCTCGGCCTCGCCGTGAGCTGCGGATAGGAACCACACTTCAAAGATCGACGGCGGCAATGCCACCCCCGCCTCCAGGAAGGTGTGGAAGAAGGGCGCGTAACGCCAGGTTTCCTGCTGGCGCGCCTGGTCGTAGTTGTAGACGCCGTCGCGGGCTGCCTGTGGGCCAAACATGATGGACATCAGCGAGCCGGTACGCTGCACGCGGTGCGCCACCCCGGCCTGGGTGAGTGCCTGGCCCACAATCTCACCCACAGCCTGGGCGTTAGCGTTGACGGCGTTGTAAACGTCGACGTCGGCCAGCTGCAGCGTGGCTAGGCCGGCGGCGGTGGCTAGCGGGTTACCTGAGAGCGTGCCCGCCTGGTACACCGGCCCCAGCGGCGCCAGTAGGTCCATGATGTCGGCGCGCCCGGCCACGGCGGCTAGTGGCATCCCTCCGCCCACGACCTTGCCGAAGGTCACCAGGTCAGGCACCCATTTGGGGGTGGCGACGGCGCTGGGCTCAGCTGCGGCGACGGCGTCGGGCACAGCCGCTTTAGTGGCTTCTGAGCCGGCGGTTCCGCCTGCGCCGATAGTCCCGGCTGCGCCTAGCTGCGCCAGGGCAGCAGGGGTGGTTAGCTCAGCACTTAGCGCGGTGGCGGGGGTGGCGCCGTCGTGCTCTTGCCAGCCGGCCACAGCCTCCAAACCCCACCAGCCGGCAGAGCTGACCCTAAAACCTGTGAGTACCTCATCCAAAATCATTACCGCACCGTAGCGGGTGCATAGGGAACGGATGCGCTCATTCCAGCCGGCCAGTGGGGGCACGCTACCCATATTGGCAGGGGCGCCTTCGAAAATAACGCCCGCGATTTCCTGACCGCGTTCGGCGAAGCAGGCTTCTAGCGCCTCAAAGTCGTTGTAGGGCAACACGATGGTGCAGGCGGTAATCGCTGCGGGCACGCCCGCACTGCCGGGTAGGCCGCCCGTGGCCACGCCGGAGCCGGCCGCAGCCAGTAGACCGTCGCTGTGACCGTGGTAGTTGCCGGCAAATTTAATGATCAGCTCGCGCCCGGTGGCCCCGCGCGCTAGGCGGATCGCGGTCATGGTGGCTTCAGTGCCGGTGGAAACAAAACGTACCCGCTCCACAAACGGCACGCGTTCGCGCACCTTTTGGGCCAGCAGGGTTTCGCTCTGGGTGGGGGCGCCAAAGGATAGCCCGCGCGCGGCGGCCTCCTGTACGGCGGCCACCACTTGCGGGTGGGCGTGGCCTAGCAGGGCCGGGCCCCAGGAGCCCACCAGGTCCACATAGTCGCGCCCGTCGGCGTCGGTAACGTAGGCCCCTTTAGCGGCGCTGATGAAACGCGGGGTGCCTCCCACGCCCCCAAAAGCGCGCACGGGAGAGTCAACACCACCCGGAATAATCCCCTTGGCCTGGGTAAATAAGTGTTCATTTAGATTCATAATTAAGTCCTATCGCAGCGTTTGGTCTATTTTTCCTGCGGCGTTGGCTTAGCGCAGCATCTGGGCAATTTCGCGGGCCCAGTAGGTAAGTACCGTGTCAGCGCCGGCGCGGAAAATGCCTAGCACACTTTCGAGAATCACGCGCTCGCGGTCAATCCAGCCGTTGGCTGCGGCCGCCTCAACCATGGCGAACTCCCCAGAGACCTGGTAGGCCGCCACCGGAATGTCGCTGGCTGCGGCCACATCACTAAGCACATCCAGGTAGGGGCCGGCGGGCTTAACCATCACCATGTCAGCCCCCTCGGCGGCGTCGAGCAGCGCCTCATACAGGCCTTCGCGACGGTTGGCGGGGTCTTGCTGGTAGGTGCGGCGGTCGCCCTTGAGGGTGGAGCCCACGGCCTCGCGGAAGGGCCCAAAGTAGGCGGAGGCGTATTTGGCTGAGTAGGCCAGGATTGCTACGTCGGCGTGACCGGAGGCGTCTAGGGCTTGGCGAATGGCGGCCACCTGCCCATCCATCATGCCTGAGGGGGAGACCATGTGGGCGCCGGCTTCTGCCTGGCTGACGGCCATGGCCTGGTAGAGCGGCAAGGTTGCGTCATTGTCGACGACGCCGTGCTCGTCTAACAGCCCGCAGTGGCCGTGGCTGGTGAACTCGTCAAGGCAGGTATCGGCGCAAACCACCACGGCGTCGCCTACCTCTTCACGCACAGCAGCGATACCCTGGTTCAAAATGCCTTCACTGGCCCAGGCCTGACTGCCTACTTCGTCGCGCACTGCGGGCACGCCGAATAGGTCAATTGAGCCCACGCCAACTTCGGCGCAGGCCACCGCCTCGCGTCGCAGCGAATCTAGGGTGTGCTGGTAGACGCCGGGCATGGCGCTAATGGCTTGCGGCTCGCTAATATCCTCGCGCACGAACACCGGCAGGATCAGTTTGGCCGGGTCGATGCGGTGCTGGCTAACCAGGGCGCGCATGGCCGGGGTGGAGCGTAGGCGGCGCGGGCGCAGCGTGGGAATGGAAGCCGTCGCGACGCCGTGGCTGGCTAGCAGGTCCAGGGCGCTTTGGGGGATGGTGGTCATGAAAAATCCTTTGCTTTAAATAGGTTAATTATGGCTTGGGTGATGTGTTCGGCTCGCGGCGTGGCGGCGGTGGCGTCCACGCGCAGGCCCAGTTCGCGGCAGCGTGCGGTGGTGGACTGGCCGATGCTGACCACTGCGGTTTTCTCAGGTGGGGGGCCCAGCAGTTGCAGCAGGGCTTGGGCGCTAGAGCCTGCAGTAACGACGACGGCGTCCCACGCCCCGGCTTGCCACTGGGTTTTGAGGTGGGCTGGTAGCTGGGGGAGGGGGACGGTGGTGTAGGTGGCAATGGCGTCCACCTGCCAGCCAAGCTGGCTAAGTCCTTGGGCTAGCGTGGGGGCGGCTAGCTGCGACTGAGGCAGGCAGATGGTGGGTGGTGCGACGGGCGCGGTTGCAGTGGGTTGCTGTGGCGTGGCCAGGATGGTGGGCGACATCAATGCGGCGGTTGCGCTGGTGGGTGTAGCTACCGTGGGGGTAGTGGGCGGAGTCGGGAAAACTTCCAGTAGCTTGGCGGCGCTACCCGCACCCACCAGGGTGGGCTTAAGTGCGCAGTGGCTGTTTACCCACTCGGCAGTGGACTGGCCAACCACCGCCAAGCGTGTGGCGCCGTGAATAGAACCTGGTTGTTGAATGGAATCTGTTTGGCCGCCGTGGCCAAGGCTCTGTTTAGTGGAACTCTCGCGAGTCGCAGCTTCCGAGGCTAGCGCAAATGAGCTCAATGCGAGGGTGGGTGAGTTGGGTGTGGGGGCTGAGGTGGGTGAGTTGGGTGTGGGGGCTGAAGCGGATGCTAGCGCAAGCGCATTTAGCTGCGGCAGTACAGCCTGCGCAGCTCGCCAAGAAGACAGCACCACCCAGGCGTAATAGCCAGATGCAAGCCTTTGGCGCATCTGTTCTAGCTGCTCAGATTCAATGGGAATGGTTTGGGTTAGTGCGAAAGTATCCACCCGGGCGCCGCCAGTTTTAAGGGCTGCCGCAATGGCGTCGTCGGACTTTAGGCGCGGCAAAGCCACCCGTAAACCGGCGAGTGTTTCACGTGAAACAACCATAACCATCTACCTCTAAATCCGATCGTAAAACCTTAGTTGTCACCTTGCTGCGCGCTTAGTTGTTGCCCTGTCGCCGTAGCCTCAGCGTTATCGCGGCTTTCGCCATCCTCGCCGCGCTCCTTAATGCCTCAGCTATACCCCCTTAACTCCTCAGCCACGCTCCTTAACAGCCTGCAAATCCGCTACCTGTCCGGCGCCTTGCGCCAACAAATCCTGGGCGGCGCGCTGACCCAACTCCGCCGCTTTTTGCAGGTGGCAAGCCTTGGTTAGGTCCACGCCCTCAAGCGTCACGGCCTGGCGACTACGCACGCTAGCGGCGCCGTCGAGAGCAAACACCCCGGCCTCTAAGTGCAGCTCATAATCAAAGCCGGCGTGCACCAGGTAGGCGTAAGTGCCCACGGGGGCTGCGCACCCAGCCTGCAAAGTAGACATCACCGCGCGCTCAGCCACCGCAGCCAGGTGTGAAGCCGGATCATTCACCTGGGCGATCACCGCCTCCAACTGGGGGTCAAGCTCCTGGGCGGTCTCAATAGCCAGCACACCCTGCGACGGCGCCGGCAGCATCTGCTCGGGGTTGAAAGCCTCGCTTATGTGCTCAGCCAAACCCAGCCGCTCCAATCCAGCGCAAGCCAGCACCACGGCGTCCAAATCAGCGCCGGTGCCAAGAGCCTGGGGGGATGTGCCAGCGTCGGCGGCAACCTGAACCCCGCGCACGCGCCCCAGCCGCGTGGGCACGTTACCCCGCAAATCCACGGTCTTAATGTCGGGGCGTAAAGCCTTTAGCTGGGCTACACGCCGAGGCGAGCCGGTACCTACACTCGCCCCACTAGGCAGCTGTGCCAGGCTCATGCCGTTCGAGGCCACCAGGGCGTCACGTGGATCGGCGCGGCGTGGGGTGGCAGCAATGCGCAGCCCTGTAACCGGGGCGGTGGGTAGATCCTTAAACGAGTGCACCGCCAAATCCACCTGCCCCTCAAGCAGGTGAGTGCGCAGCTGGGCAGCAAACACTCCAACGCCTCCAAGCTGGCTTAGTGCCGCGCGCGAAGTGTCGCCCTGAGTTCGCACAGTAACCAGCTCCACACGCCAATCCATACCCTGGGCGGCGGCGGCAGTTTCCAACATGCGCGCCACCATGCCCGACTGGGCTAAAGCCAAAGCCGACCCGCGCGTCCCCAGACGCACAACCTTTTCACTCATAAGAAGTTCCTATATATTTGTAGTGCTATGCGGACTGTGGCGTTATGAGCGCTGTAGGCGCCTGGCGTTCGTTCGTGCGTGAGCGACCACCGCATTTACGCCCGTACCACCAACCCAGGCGCCAGTAACCGCCAAACCCTCAATGTTTTCAACCTGGCTCATAAAAGCCGCAATGCGCGCGCGGTAGCTGGGCGGCAGTGGCGGCAAAGTGCCATTCCAACGCACCAGCTTGTGCTCGCTTACCTGCTCAGGGCGAATAGTTACACCCGTCAAAACCCGCACGTCAGCTAGGGCGTGCTCCAGGCTTACCTGCGGCTCACTTTGCCCCAAACGCCCATACGACAGGCGCAATAAATGCTGATGCGGCGCCAAAGCCTGGGCGATCCAGGGCCATTTAACGTTTAAATGCGACAGGGCCTTGGCTCCCACAGGGCTCTCGACGGCGCCGGCCTGGGTTGGGCTTCCCTGGTTGCTGGGCTCGACGGCGGCGGGCTGGGTATCGGCGCAGCTTGCGGGCGACGCCGGAGCCACCAGCAGGCCCTGGCCCACTGGGGCGGCGTCCAGCTCAGGGCTATCAACCAGCAGCGAGTAGCGCGCAATGGGCGCGCCCACCGGGATAGTGATGTCAGTGTCTAAGGCTGCCAAGTTTGCGCTGGCCAGCAGCCGTAAGGCTGGGCGCGCCGAACAAGCCACCACCAGGCGCTTAGTGCGCAAAGTACGCGGCGTGCCGGCAGGGACCGGCTCGCTCGAAGGAGTCGGGCCCGGCTTGGTGGGGGCCAGCACCACCTGCCAGTAGCCGGAGCTATCGGGAGTGCCAGAGCTGTTGCTGGCGTCGTGGGAAGTCGCGTTGCTGGCGCTACTAGCGCCGCAGGTAGTGGCGCCGCTTGCAGTGTCAGCGTTGCCTGCGACGTCGGGAGCAATGAGCTGCTGGGCCCCAACGCGAGTGAGCACAGTGCCTCCCGCCGTCGTGATGGCCTGACTCAAAGCCGCAGTCAGCTGGAACATGCCACCGCGAACGCACTTATCAACACTGCGTCCACCAGTAGCTTTACGCGAACGCGCCAACAGGAAAGCCACCGCATCAGCCAGGCAGCCATGCTCACGAGTAGCCTGACGCAGCCCCGGCGTAACCGTGTCAGTGGCCAGATCAGCCGGATCACACGTGTAAATGCCGGCAACTATCGGGCGCACCAGACGATCAACCACCGCTTGCCCCATGCGCGCGGCCACAAACCCTGCCAAAGTCTCGCCCTCAGCACCCTGGCCCACCTCACTGCCTAGGTGGCGGTCTTGGGCGGCACGTTGCGCAGCCTTAGCGCCCAAAACGGCGACGACGTCGTCCGCGCTCGGGTCAGCAGGAATACCCAGGTAGGCGTCACGCAAGAACCGCCACAGACGCCAGCGACTCTCACCATTGGCGCGGTTGGGGGGTAAAAACAGGCGTGCGCCGTCGCCGCTAGGGGCCAGTGCCTCCAGCCCCAAAGCGGCCACCATCTGGGCGGTTTCCACCCCGCGCGGAACAAAAGTCTCAGCACCCAAATCCACCTGGACCGGGCCAATGTAACCGGGGGCAATCAGCCCGCCCAGATAGCCGCGCGCCTCCACCAGCAGCGGCTTGAACCCATCCTGGGTTAGCTGCCAGGCGGCAGACAGGCCGGCGATCCCTCCGCCAATCACTAGGGCATCTACCTCATCGGGCAGGTCACTAAGCGGGTTTGGGTGAGAAACGACCGGGGTGGAACTGTTTCTAGTATCCAGATTCATAAGCTTTCCTTATGAACAAAATCGACGATCCGCGTTAACACAGCTGGGTCAGTAGTTGGCGGTACCCCGTGCCCCAGGTTAAACACATGCCCCGGCGCCTGGCGCCCCGCGCGTAAACACTCAACAATGGCCTGCTCAATCACTGGCCACGGCGCCGTCAGCAAAGCCGGGTTCAAATTACCCTGCACTGGGCAGCTGCCCCCAAGCTGGTCAATCGCCCAATCCAACTCAGTGCGGTCATCAACCCCCACAGCCTGCGCCCCCGCCGCCAGCATCTGTGGCAACAGGCGCGCACTACCAGTAGCAAAGTGAATCAGTGGCGCCGCCTTGCCAGTAGTTGGGCTGATCGCCTCGCGCGCCCGCGCAATAGCTAGAGCCGAGTATGGGGCCACGCGCTCGCGGTAGTCGGTGGGGCTAAGTGAACCGGCCCAAGAGTCAAACAGCTGCGCCGCCGAGGCGCCACAGCTAATTTGCAATGCTATGAAATCGCCCGTGACCTGCGCGCACCAGCGCATCAGTAGGTCCCAAGTGGGCGGGTCGGCGTGCATTAGGGAGCGTGCGGCTAGGTGGTCGCGGCTGGGCTTACCCTCAACCAGATAAGCGGCCAGAGTGAAAGGTGCGCCCCCAAAGCCAATCAGCGGAGTCCAGCCCGTCGGCTGTGCCTGAGCTTGCGGCTGTGGCACCCCTTGCTGCAGCGCCCCTGGTTTCGGCGCCTGCGCGGGCGTGCCTAGCTCGCTCAAAATCAGGGCAATAGCCTCACGCAGGGCGGCCACGCCCTCAGCGCCCTGGTGAGTGGCGCCGTCGTGACTGACCCAAGTGCCCTGGCCAAAACCGCACCCCAGTAGGCGCTCAACGTCGTCGCGCGTGCGAATTGGAGTCGACAAAACCGGCCCCACCTGCGGTTTAATCTCCACATCTACCCCGGCCAGGCGCAACGGCACCATGATGTCTGAGAAGAAAATAGCCGCATCCACCCCGTGACGGCGCACCGGCTGAAGCGTTGCCTGTGCAACCACCTGCGGATTTAGGCAAGCCTCAAGCATGGGTAGATTCACCTGGGCGCGCAGCTGGCGATACTCAGGCAGAGAGCGCCCGGCCTGGCGCATAAACCACACCGGGGTGCGGGCGGGGCGTTGCCCATTAAGTGCAGCCAAGAGGGCGGGCTGGGGCGAGTGGGGTGGCGGCAAAGCATTCATCGTTTATTAATTCTAGCCATAGATAATTTAAATAATATTCACGTTTTCAAATACCGCATTAGTGGCAGTTATGCTTACCTAACCGCTTTTATGACGCCGTGTCTTTATTTATTTAAAATGACACTTCGACACTTAAAAAACCTTGCGGTTGCAGGGAAAACCGACGCTCTATAGTTAACTGTCGTGGTGGCATAAAAATAGTTTTGCGCAAATCGCAAGATAAGTGTGTGTGGCGGGCCGATAGGTGCTTGAATAGCACTCGCTGTGACTATTCATCTACTCTCCGCCGATCATCGTTATCAAAGCCTGGATGAGGTTGCCCGACTCAGTCGGGTAGACAACCTGGGCCCCAAACTCATGCGCGCGCTGCCCTACCTGCGCGGCGCCGTGGTGGTGCGTACCTGCAACCGCCTGGCAATCCTGGTTGACGCCCCAAGCAGGTTGGCTAGCTCTGGTCAGTCTGGCTCCGGCGCCGCCCGCGCTGGCTCAGCTTGCCCCGGTTCCGCCGTCTCTGGCTCTGGCGTCACCCCCGCTGTTGCCGACGACGTGCGCGCGGTGCTGGCTCACTGCGCGGAGCTACCCCTTGAGCAGGTGCATTTGCGCCACCTGGCCGGACACCAAGCCCACCTAGACCTATTTGCCACCGCCGCCGGGCTGGAATCCATGGTGGTGGGGGAGCGCGAAATTGCTGGCCAGCTGCGCCGTGCCTTCCATGCGGCCTGGGAGGAAGACACTCTCAGCTGTGATTTGGGGCGCGCCTTGGAGCACGCCTCACGCACTAGTCGGCTGGTGGCCACGCACACCGGCTTGGCGTCCTCAGGCCGCTCAGTGGTGGCGGTGGGCCTGGATTTGGCTGCCCAGGCTTTACAGGACGCCAAACTGCGCCCGCTTAAAGAGGCTCAGGTTGTGCTGGTGGGAACCGGCGCCTATGCGGGCGCCACGGTCACGGCCCTGCGCGAGCTGGGGGCCACTAATGTGCGAGTGTATTCGCGCTCCGAGCGAGCCCAGATTTTTGCGCAGGGACGCGGCATCGGCTGGGTTGATGAGGCAGGGCTAGCGTCAGCGCTTGACGCAGCAGACCTGGTGGTTACTTGTCGCGGTTTGGGTAGCCCGGTGCTCACCCGCGAGATTGTGCAGCGAGTTAAAACCCCGCTGGTGATCTTGGATTTGGCGTTGCAGCGTGACGTGGAGGCGGCGGTAGCTGACCTAGCTGGCATCAGCTACATTGACCTGCTTAGTGTGCAGCGCGCAGTGCCCCAAGCGCATGGTGAGCAGGTGCGTGCAGCCCGCGAGATTGTGGCCCGTGAAGTGGAAGTATTTGAGCGCAGCTTGGGGGCGCGCTCTATGGATCCGGTGGTGCGGCGCCTGCGTGACCATGTGGATGAGGTAGTGGGGGAGGAGATCTCCCGGCTGCGTCCTGTGGATGGGTGCATTAGCGCCGACGACGCCACTCGCGCACTGCGACATTTGGCGGCACGTTTGATCCATAATCCCACCGTTATGGCCCGCAAAGCGGGCGAAAGTGGGCAGCAGGACGCATACTTGGAGGCTTTGCAGCTAGTGTTAGGCATGGATGCTAGCCCAAGCGACACTTTGACAGTGTCTAATAAGGAGAGAAATGTCTTCACTTGCGCCCTATGACGCGATCATGCTGCTGTCCTACGGCGGACCTAATGGGCCCGAGGACGTACTGCCGTTTATGCGTAACGCTACGCGCGGGCGCGGCGTGCCTGATGAACGCCTGCTGCAGGTAAGTGAGCACTATAAGCTTTTTGGCGGGGTTTCGCCCATTAATGAATGCAACCGCCGTCTGCTGGGCCACCTGCGCCGCGAGCTGGATCAGCGCGGCTGTGACATTGCCTTGGGTTGGGGTAACCGTAACTGGCATCCTTTCGTTAGTGAGGGCCTACGGGAATTGGCAGACGCCGGCGCGCGCCGCATCTTGGCCCTGCCCACCTCTGCTTATGCTTCCTACTCGGGGTGCCGCCAGTACCGTGAGGATATTGCAGCCGCCCTGGTGGAGTTAGAGGACGCTTACGCCCCCGGGGTTTTGACCGTGGATAAGGTGCGTCCCTACTACAACACTGACGGCATGTTTAATGCCCAGGTACGTTCCATCCAGGTGGCTTACGCCAAGCTAGCTGAGCAGGGCTTTAAGCCGCAGCAAATCAAGCTTCTGTATGTAACCCACTCGATCCCGCTGGCTATGGAGGCCGGTAGTGCCCCTAGCGCTGAGGAGCTGGAGCGTTTCCCCCGCCTGGCTAACGAGATTAGTTATGTGGCCCAGCACCAGGCTTTGATTGAGGCTTTACAGCCAGCTTTGGAGTGGGCGCTGGGAGTTAAGCAGGTGAACGCGGATCTGGCTTACTGCTCGCGTTCTGGCCCGCCGCACGCCAAGTGGCTTGAAAGCGACATTAATGACGTGCTGGCCCAGCTTGACCGAGACCAGATTCAGGCAGTGGTGGTGGCTCCCATTGGTTTCATCACTGACCATATGGAAGTGGTCTACGATCTAGATACTGAAGCCGCCCAAACTGCCGCCGAGCTGGGCTTGGGCTATGAGCGTGCAGATACTGTCAGCGAAGACCCAGAGTTTGTGTCCTCCCTGGTGGACATTATGGAGGAGCGCGCCGCGCACGCTCGTGGCGAAAGCTACGAAATTGTTAACACCACCGGCACTGGCCCGTTCCATACTGTATGCCCGCCGCAGTGCTGTCGCAGCGGGGCCACCCCGGCCCGCCCTGGCCCAGACCGTTTCGCCCCGGCGTCCGCATTTAACAGTTTTAGGAGTTGAACATGGGGAAAGCTAAGGAGCTTAGCGCCGAGCAGGAGCTTGAGCGCAGCCAGAAAAAAGCTAAGAAAGCTGCCAAAAAAGCCGCCAAGAAAGAGCGTAAAGCGCAAATCAGTGCCAACGCTAAGGATTGGGATGGCCGCCCGCTAACCAAGAAGCAAGCCCACAAGCTGGTTAAGGAAGGGCAGGTACTGCCCTTGCCGCAGGGCCACCCCAAGGTTGGTAAGAAATACCTGGCCAAACTGGCTACAGAGACGCAAAACCGTAACCAGGCCGCCGCTTGCCCGGCTGAGGCGAGCCACGGCGTCGAGACTAAAAACTGCCACCCGGGCCAGACACAGGACCCTAAAGACCCTAAGGTAACCACACAGCCAAAGGAGAAAGCTATGGCTAAAACCCACCCGCATGGGCATCCAGACACTGTCAGCCGCCACGATCCGCGCGACGTCGCCACCGTGGACTTTGACGAGGTAAACAACAAGCAGCACTACGCCCTGTACACGGTTTGGAAGCTGGCTGCCCCGCTACCTGCCGACGACGCCGTCCGTGAGGCCCTGGTGTATGAGTCGGTGCAGTATGTGGCCGGCTCAGGCGCCTCCACGCGCGGCTGGTATGACCTGGCCGGTTTTAGGGCTGGGGCGGACCTGCTGATTTGGTGGCTTAACGACGACCCCAAGGCGCTACAGGATGCCTACCAGCGTCTGCGCGCCAGTGCGCTGGGGCGTTACCTGGAGCCGGTGTGGAGCTGCATGGGTCTGCACACTCCGGCCGAGTTCAATCGCCGCCACATTCCCGCCTGCTTTGGGGGTGTGGTGCCGCGCGAGTGGATCATGGTGTACCCCTTCGTGCGCTCCTATGACTGGTATCTGCTCGATGCGGCTGAGCGTTCACGCATTATGGCTGATCACGGCCGTAATGGTTTTGCTCAGTATCCAGATGTTAAGGGCTCGACTTTGAGTGCTTTTGGTATGAGCGACTATGAGTGGGTGCTGGCTTTTGAGGCTGACGGCCTTGATCGCCTTGAGGGAGTCATGCACGCCCAGCGTTATACCGAGGCGCGTTTGCACGTGCGCGTAGATACCCCCTTCTACACCGGTCACCGCGTAGAGCCGGTGGTGTGGGCGCAGCGTCAGCCCCGCGTGTAAGTTGCGTTTTAGTCGCTAGTTTCGCCTACGACGACGGCGCAGCTTGGCTGGTCTAGGTTTGGCTGCTTCGTGGGCGCTGCGCAGCGGTGCACGTTTGTGCAGTAGTTGGCGAGGCTAGTTGGTGATTTTGTTTGGTGGTGTGCCCCAAGGCTTGGCCTTGGGGCACACGCCGTTTAAATGTTGACTAAATTTCTATGGCGCCTGTCACTTGGTTGGGTGTTTAATGAATGTGTGCGCGGCTACATAGTGGTTGTGCATGCACCCATCCCTACTGCCTTGGCTGCGCCAGTGTTCTGTAGCCGCAGACAAAGCAGGCGTCTAGAGGTGAACATGATGGAACGGTTATTTACAAGGATGCGCACGGGCGGGCCGCTGGTTTTGAGCCTGTTCCTGTTTTTCGCTGCCCGGGAGGTGTGGAACACCCGGCCAGAACTGATGATCATTTGGCTGGTTGGCACCGTGTGTTGGTTGGTCGGAGAGATCTATGCGCGCTGGCAACACAAGCGTTTGGACTGGCCCGAGTGGATCTTGGCCTTTAAGCGCGGCTATCAGGGCAACACCAATTAAACCTTGTTAACCAAGGCTGGGCCCCGGCAAGGGAGCAGCTAAGCTGCCCCCTTGCCGGCTCTGTTGTGCCCGTGTTCGAGGGGCTAAGGTGGGTAAATTTTGGTGGCCAGATGCTTGTAAATTTTCCAAACTAAAAATGCTGGCCATATAGGCGCATTGGGGTTAACATAGTGATTGAAGGGGCTGATACTTCAAGGCCCTAACAACAAGTAGCTGAGTCAATGTCGATAACGCTGCAACCGACTAAAACTTTTAAGGGCAGCAATTAACGCTGTGCCTGTATTGGTGCTGCCCTAATGGTGGAAACATTGATTTATTTAGGTTTCCTGCTCGCTAATTAGTTGAATAGGTGGAGTTTGTGCGCCCTAATTGGCTTTTGGGTGCATTGAATTTGAGAGGAGAACAAAATGGAACAGTATCCGACTAAGGATCTAACGATTGATCCGCAGGTAGCCGAGGAAGCGATTAAGCGTTTAGCGCCTGAGGCTGTGGCTGAAGTGGGTGTGGACCGGTTGCGCACGGTACGCCAGATCTTACGGGAATATTCTGACTGTAAGGTTGATGATGAAGAGCTGTACTTGTTGTTAGATTTCTTTGATTGGGAATTTACGGGCACCCAAGAACACCTTTATGATTTCAGGAGGCCTTGGCAAGATCAGATTGACTGGGATCTTGTGAAGGCAATGCTAGAGGAGCAGGTTCCTGAAGCTTTAGAAAAGCTTGGTTTCGAGCGTCTATGCACGGTTACCCGCATGATCAAAGAATATGGTGAAGGTAACTTAACACTTGAACAGTTGACTCAGCTCGTAATCAATTATGAATTTGGTTTATATACCATACCGTCAACTCTTGTCGGTGATGTCGCCGTAGGTCCAAATGAAGGAGAAGTTGACCGAGAATTAAGTTATGCTTTTCAAAATGACCTCTTATCTTATGATGACTATGACCACATTTATTGGGCTCAGATGGCCTGAATCTCGTAAATATGTCAACCGTAAAGGTGTTGCGGCGGGGAAATGGCGGTGGGGGACTTTCTAAAGAAAGTCCCCCACCGTGTTTAGGTGAAATCCTGCTGATGATTGTTTGTGCTAAGCAGGCTGGTATTAGTTTGCCCAGGGCACCATACCGGCATTTTCTACAGAACTAATTACCGTTATATCTAGTGGCCCCTTTGGGCCAATCTTAACTTTCCAATCACCCTTATCCCAGATTAGAGTAAAGGTACTCTGAGCCAAGGCGTATGGGTACTTAGGGATACGTATAGCTAAACGCACAACAACATTATTTTCATCAATCACCTGAATGCTGTAGCCAACAGTTTGTACAGTTGTGCCATTTCCATCCGAATTTTGACCCTCAGTTAGCTGGCGTTTTTGATTATCATCTTCATAAGTAGTTGCTTTAACTAAATCAACTAATTTGTGCTTACCAGCCCCCAATGCTTGGAAGTTAGTGGCGGCCAGGATAGCGCCTTCGCTGGTGTGGGCGTAGCAGGTGGGTACATCACCATCAGCCCGCTTACCTGGGCCGGTCAGGTTGTTGTAGTAGTAATAAGTGCTATCAACAAACAGGCTGCTGCGCATGGCTGGCATGTTTACCTGACTCGTAGGCTTAAGTTCAGAGCCGGCCAGGCCACAGATTGAACCCCAGGTGTTTACTTTCCCGTTGTTGCCTGAGGCCTGACTGCCTGCAGTTGAAGAAGTACTTCCAGAACTAGCATCGCTGCGCCCTGCCTGGTTAGATCCTGCTTGGTTAGACCCTGTCTGGTTAGGTCCCGCCTGGCTAGAACCACTAGTGCCGGGAGTTGCAGCCCCAGAAGCAGCCTTAACGGCGTCGTCGTCAGTTAAAGCCCAAACTAAAGCTCCAACCAACACCAAAATAACTACCAGCGCACCAACCAGGGCCAAGCGCAGTTTTCTTTGTTCTTCCATGCCTTATCACCAGTTAAAAAGCGCTTCAAAAATAGCTACAGCAACTTAAAGACAAACGCCGTCAATGAACGGCGCAGCGTTCACCAGCTACCAAGCGCTTTTCCGTGTCGAGGATGTAGGCGCGCAAACACCACCCGTGAGCTGCGTACTCAGGGGTGGTGGCAGTGTTGTGCACCACTTACGAAAAGCAACTTAATGCCAAACATAAGTTATATGCAAGGCCTTATTGCATTTACATGCAGGCAAGGCCAAGTTGGGTCATTGCGCCGGGCTGGACCAGACCGCGCCGGGTTGCACCGGATTGAACTGGGGACCTGGCGCTATAGCCAAGCCCCCAGCGGGGTGGGAAGCTGCGTGAATAGGACCTAGTCAGAGTCCTCGCTGTCCGTGTTGGTCAGCTTCTTGCGCCTGGCGATCCACTCTTCCATGAAGGTGGGGTTAGGCTTGGTGGAAGTGTAAGCCTCGTCGTCCTGTAAACCTGCCTTCTTGTTGATCTCCTGCAGCTGCTCGGTTAGGGCGCGAACATTGTTCATCTGCTTGGGGGCAACAAAGTTAAACGGCTGCACCAGCTGCTTGTGTGAGCGGCTCAAAACCTGGTCAAAAGCGTGAACCACCGGGTGGCCGTTAATGACCCCGGCGCGCACCTGCTCATTGTGGTCAACCTTCAAAGTGAAAGGTTGGGTCTGGCCATAGTGGGTGGCCAGCGTCGCCGCAGCGCTCAAGTTAGGTAGCCGGCTCAAAGAACCGCCCGGCCACACCCCCAAACGCTCATCAACCTCCGGGGCGTCACGAACCGAGGTCCTAAACGCAATTACTGAAGAGGCGTTACCGCGCAAAGCCTCAAGCAAGCTCATAGACAGCTGCCCCATGTGCTGGTGCAGCAGCGTCAAAGCAATCCCAAACTTGCGTCCCTCCGCCAGCATCTGGCTAAGCAGGGATTCTTGAAAAAGGTGGGCTTCATCAACCACCACATGGAAAGGCAGGTAGTCATCCTGGCGGTTAGGTACTGCCAGGGCCAGCTTAGCCAGCCACAACATGCCCAGCATTTGTGCGGCGAAGCGACCAATCTTGGGTGAGGCCAAGTTCACCAACACAATCTTGTTGGAAGCCATAGCCTCGTTTAAATCCAGCGCGTCGGCGCCAGTTTCCAGGGCGGCGCGCAAAGCCTGCGAGCTTACCATGCGATCAAACTTAGAGCTCGCCCAGGCGATAAGCTCCGCGTAGTCGGAGGAGCGGTTAGTGACAATCTCAGTCATAACGCTGCGCGTCAGCTCTGGGCTGATGTTTGAGACAGCCCTGGCCAGATTCTCCAGAGCCTTCTTATCTAGCAGCAGCTCGGGGATCAGGGTAATTGGCAACTCAGATTCATAGATGTGGTTTAGCAGCTCGGCTAGCTGGTGGATAATCCGCTCAAAACGCGGGCCCACAATACCCTGCCTGGTTGGGTCAAAAGTGAGATACATGATCTCAATGACTTTGCTACATGCCATATCAAAGTCGCCGCAGTGAAACAGGTTGATAGGTACCGGGTGGCTCAGATCCGCGTAGTCAATAAACAGACAGCGTTCCAAAGCCTCGGCGGGCAGTTCATCCGCGATACGCCGCACCAGCTGCCCGTGCGGGTCTAGCACAATGCCCCCGCGCCCCTGGGTCACCAGTGAATGCACCATGGCAGCAGCCAGAGTGGACTTGCCTGCACCCGAAGCGCCCACAACCTGCACGTGCTGCAAGGCGCCTTCTGAGTTCAGGTAGACGTCAGTGGCGTCCCCGGTAGTGGTGGTGGCCGTGCCCAGGCGCATCCCGCCTGCTTCCTCACGTACCTGCGTGTGGTCAGATAGGGGTACGACGGCGGGGTCCTGCTCCACTGCAGGCAGACCAATGATCCTGGCTTGCGTATCTGCTACAGGTAGGCGCGCAAATACTTTAACTAGCCCCTCCGGTTGGGCTGCTCCCGCAAGTGCTTCCTGGCTGCACCATAGTTTTTCAGCTTCGGCGCGGTTGGTGATTTGTTCGTAGCGGATGCCTACTGCCCAGCTGCATAGTGCGATCCATAGCCGGGAGGGGAATCCCTGGGAGCTGTCTGCGCCCATAAAAACCCTTAGGCGCATGGGGGTGCCCAGGTACAAATCGACGTCGCTGCCCGCCATTAGCTTTTCGGTGCTGGTGAAGGCCTCTTCAGCCATCTCGCATTCAATTTCCTCGGCCTTACCTAGCCGCACACGTAGGTGGCCACCCACTTCATTGAGGGTTTCCATAAGCATTTGCGAGTTTGAGCTGCGAGGCAAGGGCCAGGTGGGCTTACGCCGCCCGGGCAGCATAACCTCAGGCTTGGTGGGGCTGAGGATGTCTTCAACGTTTTCTAGGCGACCAGGTAGTGCGCCGAAAACCTCATACACCTGATCTGGGCAGGCAGGTTGATAGACCTCGATAGGTTCCCACACTTGGGCGCCGCGACAGGCCCACTCTAGGTCGCGGGCGAAACTGTCGTTAACCCCCACTGCTTCCAATATGACATTGACGCTTCCGTCGCTCTTACCGCTCCAATCGATGCAGATGCTAGCGTCTTGGGGCTGGGTCTGTAGCAGCTCCAGTAGGCGATTGCTGCTTACTAGTGACGCATCTTCTGAATTTAGCTTGCGCCACAGCTGGCGTAGTCGCCACGCCTTTTTTACCTTATGATGGCGCGACTCGCTAACAGGCTGATTTCCTGAACTTAGAGATTCTGCTCCCTTATTCATGTTCGCTCCAGACGGTAGAGACACTTGCGGTACTTGTTTACAGCTACATCTATGCCAAGTAGGGTTTGGGGGGCTGAAAATATGGGGGTAAAGAGGTAATATCTACTGGATTTCCCGAACGAAATCAGGATTTATTTAAGATATCCCTACCCATATTCCAGGCACAGCTAATAAGTGCGTGCCTTATAGCAGTCTTGGCGCTCTAAATAATTAGTCAACCAAAGGTGGTAGCCGCTTGTTCCGAGCCTGCAATCGCACCAGATGCTCCAAGGTGGAGCCATAAATTTTGTGCGGCTTCTACGAAAGTCATGCGCCTTGTCGAATAGGATACAAAACCGCCTGGACGCATATAGGTCTGATCACTGTGAGCGTAATGGTAAATTAGTGTGCATAGTTATACCTAATACGGGAGTGTTTTCTGTAAATAATGAGGATCAAGTAAACCGCAGCTAAAGCAGTTAACCACAGGGATAAATAAGCTTTGAAAAACGTGGAAAATTATGCGCGCGCAGACTTATGTTTACCTAAGTAAATGTCGTATGTGATATGACCACATGGGGTGTGAACTAAAAACGAAATACCAGGTAAATGGCGGTGCGCAAGCAAGCCTGCGGCCCCAAGGCATTAGCCTTGGGGCCGCATTGGTTAGCGTTTACTAATTTCTATGGTGTGCGCCGCTTTGGAAGTCGGCACCGGCTTGGTCAGGGGCACGTAAAGCGCGCAGGCCTACGCGCCACTTTTGAGGCGCGCCGCGTGCGCTATTCGCCTAGGAAGGTGCGGCGCTGCGGGTCAGCCAGGTAACGCTGAGCTAGCTCTAGACGCTGTCTGGCGCTAGGGGCTAGCGGTGAAGGCAGATCATCAACCTCAAACCAACCCATATCCACTGATTCATCATCATTGATATGGGCTCCAGCTGCCGCCTCAGCGCTGACTGCATGGGCAATGAAGCACAGATTCATGTAGCTGGCCTGATCCCCGTTGGGGTAGGTGACCAGGTCAGAAGCATCAATCAAAAACACTTCATCAACTTCGATCTCCAGAGCAGCCTCCTCCAGCGCCTCGCGCTTAAGCGCGGCCACCGGCTGCTCACCCGGGTCAGGGATGCCACGGATCTCAGCCCACAAACCATTGTCTGCACGCTGGCCCAGCAGCACCCTGCCGGCGTCGTCGAAAATAACCGCGCACACGCCCGGCAGCCACAGGGGACGGTGGCCCACGCTGGAACGTAACTCAGTAATGAAATTGGGAACTGGCATTTGTAAACCTCTAGCGGGGACGGCTCATAGCCACCTTGGCGGCAGCTATAGCTAGTGAATCATCCAACTCGGCCGGATGCCAGGTCTGACCTGCGTGTTCAACCGCGCGGGCCAGCAGCCAATCAGCTAGGCGAGGGTTCTTAGGCAGCACACTGCCGTGCAGATAGGTGCCGATCACGTTATGGGCGCGCGCGCCCTCGGTGCCGTCAGTGCCGTTATTACCCCACTCGCCACTTACGCGCCCCAGCGGACGCGCCTGGCTACCCAAAGTGGTCAGACCCGAATGGTTTTCGTAGCCCACCACCTTGCCGAAGTCATCAGTTTCAACCGTAAGATTGCCGATCAGGCGCTTAGGTCCACCCACGGTATGTGCGTCAAGTACGCCAATGCCCGGGATAATCTCCCCGCCCACAGTGCGGAACTCATGCCCAAAGAGCTGATACAACCCGCAGATCACCAGCATGGGCACACCGTCACTGGCCCAGGCGCGCAGCTGCGGGGCAACCTTTTGCAGGTCGTCCTGGATACGCTCTTGCGCTGAATCCTGGCCGCCGCCGCCGACCAAAATATCTACCTGCTCAGGTAGCTGATCTCCGGGGTTGTGTGAAAGTAGCTCCACCTCATAGCCGTGCCAGCCCAAACGCTTGGTTAGGGTCAGGGTGTTGCCGCGATCGCCATAAATACTCATATCGCGCGGGTAGAGCTGCAAAACTTTAATGGCGCTCATAGGACCTCCTCCACGTCGGTGTAACTTGCCAGCAGGGAACGCAGTTCCAACATGGCGGTATAGGTGCTCAAAATGCGGATAGGTCGGTGCTGCTCACGTGAAAGCTTGACCAGCTGGGCTAGCGCCTGGCTGAGGTTAGCTTCAACCTTGCCGACGGCGACGTCGTCGTAGCTCAGTCGCAGCGCCATGTCCGTGGCCCGCACGCCGGTAACGATACTCACGCCCGCCTGCTTGAGTGGGGTGAAGTCCACGTCCCACAGCCAGGACATGTCGCGTCCGTCAGCGTACTGGTCGTTGATGGCGATCATGATCAGCGGGGGCTGCTGGGAGCGTACGGCGGCGGCGCTAAGTAGGCTCATGCGGAAGCCGGCCGGGTTTTTGACCAGGCCCAGCTCAACTTCTTGGCCGTCAATGCTCAGTAGCTCGCCACGCCCGAAAGCGGCGGTGACCTTAGCGGCGCTGGCAGCCAGGGCCTGCTCATCGGTGCGCTCGCCCAGTAGCTCCTTAACTAGGCCCATGGCGGCGGTGGCGTTGAGGATATTGTGGGCGCCAGGAATGGCAAAGTCCACTTCATGACGGTGCCCGGCCAGGTCGATAACCGCGTGACGGCCCATCATTTCTTCCAGTGTGGCCACGATTTCTAGCGGCTGGGCAGGCTTTTCGGCTGGCTTGGCGGGGCTGTCGGCGGTGTCAGGCTCGCCTTGACCCGGCTCCTTGACGCTGTCTAGGGGCGCCTCGGTGGCCGGCTCGGTCTTAGTGTCCGCCTTGGCCTCGGCGTCCTTTTTGGGCTGGCCTAGAGTGCAGCCGTCGAGAGAGTCGTGCAGTTCGTCGTCGGAAAGAAAAACGCTACGCAGCTGGGGGCTGACCGCAAAGCCTCGCACATCAGCGCGCAGATCAGCACGGAAACTGGGGGCGGCCAGGCGCGGGTCGTCAGCGTTCAGCACCACCGTGCCAGTGGTGGCGCGGGCAACCTTGTGTAGCAGGGAGGCGGTGTAGTCAATCTCCCCAAAGCGGTCTAGCTGGTCGCGCATGACGTTTAGCAGCAGGGCAGCGCGCGGCTTGACGGTGCGCACGAAATGGGTGGCGTGAGCTTCGTCCAGCTCCAGCACGGCGACGTCGGCGTCAAGGCGGCCATTTAACGGCATGGCACCCAGCAGGGCAGCAACTACGCCACGAGTGAAGTTCGAGCCGGTGGGGTTGGTAAACACCTTCAAACCCTGGCCGCGCAGCAACTCAACCACCATACGCGTAGTGGTGGTTTTGCCATTAGTGCCACTAACCAGCACCACCCCATAGGGCAGGGGAGCCAAGGCGCGAGCCATAAAATGCGGGTCTGCCTTCTCCATAACTAGGCCGGGGAAGGCGCTACCACCGCTGCCACGCAGACGGGAGGCCGCCCGGGCACCATGCCCGAGCGCGAGGGTCAAAGTATTGCGAGACGCAAAAGTCATAGCCCAAATATAAAACGTCAGGGGAGCTGCCTGCTGGCAACTCCCCTGCGATAAGCGCGACTTTAGATCACTTGAGGTTCTTGAGTGCGTCGGCAGCCTTGTCGGTTAGGCCCTCAGCGGTCTCGATGGCGGAGTCGAACTTGCCACCGGCGGTGCCCTTAGCCTTGTCGGCTAGGTCGTGGGCGGTCTCGGCAACCTGGTCGGCGTCTACGTTCTTGGCGGCTTCCTTAGCCTTGTCGGCTAGTTCTTCGGCCTGCTTGGCGAAATCTGCGATACCCATGCGTTTCTCCTTACGTATAGGGAACTATCAGCAGCGAGTCTAGCCCTTAGTCCCAAATAGCCACACATCGAGGGTAAGTGATTGGCGTCACCTAAGAAAAATAAACTTGAGTGGAATAGACTCAAGTCTGTGGAAGTTGTACTCACCGGAACGTGACGCCGTCGGTTCCACCAGCTCATACAGCTAAAAGTGAGACTGACCGCGTTGCTATAACTACTTAAATTCAAGGAGAACCGTGGACACCAACTACACAACCAAATCCCAAGAAGCCATATCGGGGGCTGTGCAGGCCGCCGCAGCTGCTGGCAACCCCCAGGTGGAGGCGCTCCACCTACTTGGTGAGCTACTAAGCCAAGAGGGCGGCGTCGCCGTCGGGCTGCTAAACGCACTAAGCCCGCAGACCCTAAAGAACGTAGGGGCCGCCACCCGCACCGCACTAACCTCCCTGCCCTCCTCAGCAGGCAGCTCCGTAGTAGAGCCCAACCCCTCACGTGGCTTCCTAGCCGCCCTGGAAAAGGCCGACAAACTCGCCAAAGAACTAACTGACGAGTACATCTCTACCGAGCACATACTGATCGCCATCGCTGAAGGCGACGACGCCGCTGCCCGCGCCCTGCGTGACGCCGGCGCCACCGCCCAAGCCCTACGCGAAATCCTGCCCACCGTGCGTGGCGGACAGCGCGTAACCAGCGCCAACCCTGAAGGCACCTTCGAAGCCCTGAAGAAATACGGCACTGACCTGACCGAGGCCGCCCGCGCCGGCAAACTAGACCCGGTAATCGGCCGCGACAGTGAAATCCGCCGCGTGGTGCAGGTGCTATCGCGCCGCACCAAGAACAACCCGGTGCTAATCGGTGAACCCGGTGTGGGTAAAACCGCCGTGGTAGAAGGCCTAGCCCAGCGTATTGTGGCCGGTGACGTGCCCGAATCGCTGCGCAACAAGCGCCTAATCTCCCTGGACCTATCCTCCATGGTGGCCGGGGCCAAGTACCGTGGCGAGTTCGAAGAGCGCCTCAAGGCCGTGCTCAACGAGATCAAGAACTCTGACGGCGAGGTAGTCACCTTCATCGACGAGCTACACACCATGGTGGGCGCAGGCGGTGGCTCCGAAGGGGCCATGGACGCCGGCAACATGCTCAAGCCCATGCTGGCGCGCGGTGAACTACGCATGGTGGGTGCCACCACGCTGGACGAATACCGCGAAAACATTGAGAAAGACCCGGCTCTAGAGCGCCGCTTCCAGCAGGTTTATGTGGGTGAGCCCTCCGTGGCTGACACCGTGGCCATCTTGCGTGGTATCGCCCCCAAGTACGAGGCACACCACCACGTGACCATCTCCGACGGTGCCCTGGTGGCTGCCGCCAGCCTGTCAGACCGCTACATCACCGGCCGCCAACTGCCCGACAAGGCCATTGACCTGGTTGATGAGGCTGCTTCCCGCCTGCGCATGGAGCTGGACTCCTCCCCGGTGGAAATTGACGAGCTGCGCCGTCGCGTAGACCGCCTAAAGATGGAAGAAGCCTACCTGGCTGATTCCAGCGCCAAGGAAGATGAGGCCGACGCCGGCGCGGCAGAGCGCCTGGCTGCCTTGCGTGCCCGCCTGGCTGACCTAAACGAAGAGCTCAGCGCCCTAAACGCCCGCTGGGAAGCCCAGAAGGCTGGTCACAACCGCATCGGTGAGCTGCGCGCCCAGCTAGATGAGCTGCGTACCCGCGCTGAACTGGCTGAGCGTGAAGGTGACTTTGAGGCCGCCGGACGTATCCGCTACGGCGAAATGCCCAGCTTGCAGCGTCAAATCGCTGAGGCTGAAGCCAGTGAGCAAAACCAGTCTGACGCTGGCGAGCCGATGATCGCTGAGAAGGTTGGCCCTGAGGAGATCGCGGAGGTTATCTCTTCTTGGACCGGCATTCCGGTAGGTAAGCTGATGCAGGGCGAAAGCGAAAAGCTGCTGCACATGGAAGAGCAGGTAGGATCGCGCCTAATCGGCCAGAAGGACGCGGTTGCGGCTGTGGCCGACGCTGTGCGCCGCTCGCGCGCCGGGGTTTCTGACCCTGACCGCCCCACCGGTTCCTTCATGTTCCTAGGCCCCACCGGTGTAGGTAAGACCGAGCTGGCCAAGGCCCTGGCTGAGTTCCTCTTCGATGACGAGCACGCCATTGTGCGTATCGACATGAGCGAATACTCCGAGAAGCACTCGGTTTCGCGCCTAGTGGGCGCCCCTCCCGGGTACGTAGGCTACGAAGAGGGCGGTCAGCTGACCGAGGCGGTGCGTCGTCGCCCCTACTCTGTGGTGCTGCTAGATGAGGTGGAAAAGGCCCACCCTGAGGTCTTTGACATCTTGCTGCAGGTGCTCGACGACGGTCGCCTAACTGACGGCCAGGGACGCACGGTGGACTTCCGTAACGTCATCTTGATCCTGACCTCCAACCTGGGTAGCCAGTTCCTGGTAGACCCGGCGCTGAGCCAGGAGGAAAAGCGCGAGAACGTTATGGCTACGGTGCGCGCCGCCTTCAAGCCTGAGTTCCTCAACCGCCTTGACGATGTGCTGATCTTTAATGCGCTGAGCAAGGATGAGTTGGGCCAGATTGTGGGCTTGCAGCTAAGCAAGATGAGCAAGCGTCTGTCTGACCGCCGCATCAGCCTGGATGTTACCGACGCCGCCCGCACTTGGCTGGCTGACGAGGGCTACGACCCGGCTTACGGGGCTCGCCCGCTGCGTCGCCTGGTGCAGCGTGAGATTGGTGACCGCTTGGCCCGACTGATCTTGGCCGGCCAGGTTGCTGACGGCCAGCAGGTTACGGTTGACGTTGCCGACGACGGTCTGACGCTAATTCCCGGTGCGGCTGTGGCCGGTTCGGCTGCTAGCGCCGCCAGTGCGGAGTGACCTGCGCTTTTAACTAATTCGACGGTGCTGGGTGGGTTTAGACCCGCTCAGCACCGTTTTTAGTTAATTAGCCCACATATAAAGTGATTTGCGACTACTTGTAACTTGCTGGCCTGCAGAAACACTTTTGGTCTAAAAGAAAGTGTAAAAAATGAGGTTTAGGTACTGGAATTACTAGTAAAAACCAAGGTAATCTATCGCCGCACCGCCGCTACTGCGAGTGTTCCGTTATAGCTAGCTCATCACCCTGGCTATAGTGCGTGTTGCTCACTGGCGGCGGTGTTCCCATGTGCAGGCGGCAATGAAGCTGTGATACATGGACTACCCCAAGCTTTTCGGTTTGTGTGCAAAACAGTCTTTACGATAAACGAACAAATGCGCGCAGTAGGCGTTAGTTAAATTATTAGCTCAAACCAGATTTGTAACTGTTTGGTTGCAACTTATGCTGTTCGGTTCTGCTTAGACTTGACGCTTTTTGTTGCAAAAGGACAAAATTGGGTCAACCACGTCTAGGCAAAGGAGCCCTACACGATGAAGGTAAGACACCTCCACCGACGCTCCCTAGCATTGCTAGGGGTTGTCGCCCTATCCCTTCCAGGGGCAGCTGCTGGCGCAGTGACCCCGGAAACTTCTGGTGTCATTAGTGCTCCGGAGACCATTAGCGCCGGTAACTTGACCGCGACCGTATCCAACGCCTTCCCCCAGGTACTTGGCTACACCTTCGCGGGCAATAAAGTTGGCGGCCGCACCCAGGTCCTCGATTCAGTACTGATTGACAATCAGGCTTACACCGTCAAGTCGGTGCAGGCAGTTAAAGAATCCAACACCAAGGTGGCCTACACGGTTGACTTCAATGACACTGACGTCACCATGAAGGCCGAAATTGAAGTAAAGGAGATTACTTCAAAGGCCCAGGGCACAACTGGTGCCAAGCGTCCCACCCTAACCTTCCGTATCACTGAGCTCACCGGTGGTGCCCACACCGTCGAGATTCCCGGCCATGGCCTGGTATCGGTTAGCGCTAAAGACGGCGGCGCTTACGCTGCCGGTATCACCCTGGTTTCGCGTGGCGCTAGCGCTAAGAACAAATACGCTGGCGTGGCTGACACTATCGAGTCTCTAAGCGAGTCCACCCCGGTCAGCGACGCTGACGCCCCCAGCACCTACCTGATGGTTAACACCTCTAAGGTGGCCGTGGGTATGGAAACCAACGCCACCTATGACCGCCCCACCGGCTGGGAAGCTGACGACGGTTCGCGCTGGAAGCGCCGGGTAGTTGACCAGGATGGCTCTAAGACCCTGCTGGCCTCCAACGGCCAGTGGACCTACCGCTCAGCTGCAGCCACTGACGCCGTCGGCGATGAAGAGCGCCCCTACACCACTTTGGTGTTCACCGGTGACGCCAACTCCTCGGGCACGGTGAACTGGCAGGACGCCGCCGTCGCCTATGCAGACATCACCCCCTGGGTGGCCGGCGCAGCTGACAACCACAAGTGGGTGGTCACCCACATTCCCTTTGACTTCGGCTCGGCCGCCACGCACCCCTTCTTGCAGGTGGCCGACGACGTAAAGCGCGTCAACCTGGCCACCGACGGCCTAGGTCAGCGCGTGATGCTTAAGGGCTACGCCTCTGAAGGCCACGACTCTGGACACATGGACTATGCGGGCAACATCAACACCCGCGCCGGTGGTGACAAGGACTTTGCCACCCTGTTTAACACCACCGCCAACTCCAACGCGATTTACGGTGTCCACGTCAACACCACTGAGGCCTACCCCGAAGCCAACTCCTTCGGCTCCCTACCCTTCACTGGCGGGCGCGGCTGGAACTGGCTAAACCAGTCCTACTATGTTGACCAGCGCGCTGATCTAGGTAGCGGCGCAGTAATTAAGCGTTTCCAGGACCTGCGTAACCAGTTCCCGCTGGCTACCTACCCCAACTTCCGCTGGATCTACATTGACGTTTACTACGGTTCGGGCTGGCAAGCTGAGCGCCTGGGCCGTGAGCTAAACAAGATGGGCTGGGAGATGGGTTCAGAGTGGGCTGACCGCTTTGAGCGCTACTCCACCTGGTCACACTGGTCCAATGATGAAAACTATGGCGGCGCCACCAACAAGGGTTTGAACTCTGACGTGATCCGCTTTGTGGATAACTCCAACAAGGACAACTGGAACCCCAACGTAGTTTTGGGCTACCCCCAGATTGTGGAGTTTGAGGGCTGGACTGGTCACCAAGACCAGAGTGCCTTCTATCGCAACATTTGGGCTAACAACCTGCCGGTTAAGTTCCTGCAGAACTCGCGCATTATGCGTCAGGAAAGCGCTAAGGGTGAAAACGGCAAGACCGTCTACACCTACACCTTCGCTAACGGCACCGTGGCCTCGGGCGCTACGGCGGTCACCAACCAGACTCCGGCCACCCAGGTTGCCGGGGCTATCAAGGCTGACATGTCCGCTAGCCGCCAGTTTGTTTACGACGGTGCCACCGTGCTTAAGGGCGACAGCTACCTGCTGCCCTGGATCGACAATGGCGCTAAGGGCGGCGCACCGCGTCTGTACTACTACAACCCCGCAGGCACCGCCACCACCTGGACCCTAACCAAGTCCTACCAGAACGTGGGCTCTTTGAGCGTCTACCGTCTCACCGACAAGGGCCGCGTAAAGGTAACTGACGTAAAGGTAGAGGGTGGCAAGGTAACCATCCCTGAGTCCGTATACGAGACCGTGCCGGCCGCTGAACGCGACCACACCGCCTTTGTACTGGCTCCCGCCAAGGCCCCCGCAGCCGCCGCCACCCCCAAGTGGGGCGCCGGAACTGTGTTTGTGGACCCCGGCTTTAACTCCGGTAGCTTCAAGGACTACCAGACCACCGGCCAGGTAACCGCCCCTCACGACGCTCACGGCGACCCGATCGCCCAGCTGGGTAAGGGCAACTCCTCCATTAGCCAGGAAATGACCCTCAACGCCGGCACCTACCAGGGCAGCGCTTGGGTACAGGTCAAGGACGGTAAGACCCGCCAGGTTAGCGTGTCTGCTTCAGGTGAAGGCGTCACCAGCGCCGCCAGCCAGCAGCGCAACGATGATCTGGGCGCCACCCGCGACAAGCCGGTCACCATCGCCTTTGAGGACTTTGAAAATGTCCCCGAAGGTTGGGGCCCCTTCGTTAAGGGCGACGCCGGCGAAATCACCGACCCGCGTACGGTACTGGCCTCCCTCAACGGCCCCTACACCCAAAAGGGCGGCACCCTACCGGACGGTTCCAAGAAGGCCACCGACGACGCCGTCGCCGGACACTGGTCCCTAAAGAGCCACGAAGAAAATGGGGGACTGGTATACCGCACCGTGCCCCAGACCGTAAACTTCAAGGCCGGACACCGCTACCGCATTTCGTATGACTACGAAAACGCGCTCAGCGGCTCCTACTACTGGGTTACCGCCTATGACGCCCAGGGCGCCAATGGACTAAACGCTAACTACCTGTACTCCACGGTGATGCCGGTGGCCACCAGCCCCACTCACTATGTACAGGAACTTAACGTGGGTGGCTGTGGCTCCTACTGGGTGGGTCTGTACAACACCCAGGGCGGCCAGGACGGCAACGACTTTACGCTCGACAACTTCCGCGTAGAGGACCTGGGTGCCACCACGGATATGCCCGCGTGTGCCGCTGCCTCAATTGACACCAACGAGACGGCCATTGAAGGCTCCACCCTCCACATGACCAGCTCCCTGGTGAACAACGAACCCAGCGAAATCACCGATGTGACCAGCAAGCTGACCCTGCCTAGCGGCTGGAGCGCCACTGCTGACACCCCGGCCACCACCGCCAAGCTAGCCAAGGGCGCCACTTTCACCACCACCTGGACCGTCAAGGTTCCCCAGGGTGCGGGCGGCTCCACCGCTAACGTGGTACACACGGCCACCTACAAGATCGCTGGTAGCGCCCGCAGCGCTAGTGGTGACACTAACGTGGCAGTTTTGGGCTCGGTGAAACCTGACGCTGTCAACTACCTCTCTGACCTGCCTTTCAGCCCCAAGTACAACTCCAACGGTTGGGGTCCGGTTGAGCGTGACAGTGAGGTTGGTGAAAACCAAAAGGGTGACGGCGGCCCAATCGTGATGGGCGGCAAGCAGTACACCAAGGGTCTAGGTACCCACTCTCCTGCCGATGTGGGCTTCGAGCTCAGCGGCAAGTGCAAGGCTTTCAAGGCCACCGTGGGTGTGCAAGATGGCCAGAGCGGCTCGGTTACCTTCCGTGTGGTAGGCACCACCGACGGCACTAACTGGGTTGATGTGGTACCGCAGACCGGCGTGATCACCGGTAGCAACACTCCTCAGGAGGTTTCCGGCGACGTCACCGGCATGAAGCTGATTCGCTTGATTGTGGGCGACGGCGGCAACGGTAACGGCAATGACCACGCTAACTGGGCTGACGCTCGCGTTCTGTGTGGTAACGCCACCGACGGCGATACTCCCGCCCCGGCACCTGGCAACCCGGTTAAGGACTACAGCGGCGACCAGCAGCTGGTGTCCGCCCCGGCTGCTTACGCCAGCAACCCGGCCTCCAACATGTTTGATGGCAACGCTTCCACCTTCTACGACAAGGACTGGCAGCACCCGGTAGCTCACCCCAGCGACATTGACCTGGCCCTGTACCAGGGCGATGACCCCACCGCCGCCTCTGCGGTAAGCGTGGCTGGTCTGAAGATCAATAGCCGCGTTGACCAGGCCAACGGGCGTCCCGAACGCTACGAGGTCTATGTGGGTCAGGATGCTGCCAACATCAACCAGAAGGTAGCTGAAGGCACTTTGCAAAACACCGGCCAGGTGCAGCAGATTGTCTTTAACAGCCCGGTTAAGGCCAAGCTGATTCGCCTGCGCGTGCTGTCTAACTACAAGACCAAGGCTGACCAGCCCGATTACCTGCTCTCTATCGCTGAACTAGGGGTCCTGGTTCCCGATGGTGACGCAAGCGGTAACGCGGCTGCTCAGAGCCAGGCCAGCGCCCAGGGGCAGGCTGGCACACAGCCTCAGGGCGGCGCCCAGGGGCAGGCCGGCACACAGCCTCAGGGCGGCGCCCAGGGGCAGGCCGGCACACAGCCTCAGGGCGGCGCTAAGGCTGCGGCTCAGGGTAAGGCCAGCTCCACCGACAAGGCTGCCACTGGGGCCGCCAAGTCTGAGCCGGAGATTACCGTAAACACCAACGCCGAAGGCCTGGTAGGTCAGAACTACCTGGATGTTAAGACTGTCAACGACACCAACCCAGTTAAGAACCCCTCTACGGTTATTAACCACACTTGGGCTCTGAACTGGATGGCTGCAGACCAGAAGCACACTACTAACGCTTCTGCCAGCTACTTCCAGCGTGTTCCGGTCACCTTCAATGTGGCTAAGGATGGCACCAAGGTTAAGTTCACGGTTGCTGCCGGCGACGGCGATGGCCTGGTGCAGGTGGACAACCTGCGCATGGTCAAGATCGTGCGCCCCACCAGCAATGACCTGATCGGTGTGGACTGCCTGGCCACCCCCACCCCCGAGGTGTGCACCACCAAGCGCGCTAACGACCGCATTGGGGTAACCACGGCAGTAAGTGCTGAGACTGTGACGCCCACTCCGACGCCGCAGCCCACCGCTCCGGTTTCGCCTACTGCGGCTCCCACTCAGGAACCTACCGCCAGCCCTGAGCCGACTGTGGCTCCCACTGGCTCCCCGGCTCCTACGGCCCAGCCCAGTCCGGCACCTACCGGTAGCGCTGCCCCCACGGTAGCTCCCACCGGCGCCCCGGCTCCCACCGGTAGTGCAGCCCCCACCGGCAGTGCAGCCCCCACCGGCAGTGCAGCCCCCACCGGCAGTGCGGCTCCGACCGGCAGCGCGGCCCCCACGGCCCAGCCCAGCCGTTCGTCCAGCTCCGCCCCGCTTCCGGGGCGCCCCGGTCAGCCCGGTAAGCCCAGCCATGGCGCAGCCCCGGCTAAGCCGGAAAAGCCTGGCGGCTTGGCCCGTACCGGTGTGGCCAGCGGAATGTTGGCTCTAAGCGCCCTGGCATTGGGCGGTGGCGGCATGTTGCTGCGCCGCAAGCGTCAGGACTGACGGGATCAACAACTGAATATCGACACAATTGAATACACAACTCAATAGGGGCGCCTGATTTCCCTCTCAAAATAAGGCGCCCCACCCCACCGGGGGCCGCTTAACAAATGCGTTAGCGGCCCCCGGTGGTTTGTGGTGGTCCCTGGTGGTTTCGTTAGTGGTTACTGGGGTTTCGTTAGCGGCCCCTGGCGGTTTCGTTGGTGGTCCCCGCGCTTTGCTGTGGAGCTGCGCGTTTGTGAGGACTAAAAAGAATCGCTACACTTAGCGGGTAATGATAATCAATATCAACTAGAAAGACTGCCATGTTTTCGTGGTTGCAGGCTGCCGAGCCTTCCTCAACTCCCACCCGTGGTGCTGCAAATTCTTCCCACTTTGCCTCATGGCGTGTAGCTGCTGGTCGCGGGCGTTTTTCTGGCTCTACTCCGCAGCGTCTTAATGACCCCTGGTTGCGGCGTATGGCCGCGCTGACCACTGTGGCGCTGTGTGGTTTCATGACGCCGTTGGCGGGCGCTTCTGTCGCTAGCTCGGCAAGCGGTCCTGCTGGCGTCGCTCACAGCTCCGTTTCCCGTCCCGCTGCTAGCCTGGCCAGTAATGATGGCCAGCCCAAGCCGGTAAACCTTGAGGGTGGGGACTTAAGCATTTTCGACGTCGTCGCCACTGCCAATGGGGAAGTGGACTTACAGCTAAAGGATGGCACCACCGGAACTAGCCACAACCCGGCCCAAACCACTTTGAAGATCCCGGCCTCCACCTGGCAAAACATTTCTGACGACTATCCGGGCAGTCCGGGTGGCTATTTCGTCAGCCAAGGCGTCCAGGCTAACTCGCCACTACAGCCGGCCAGCGCTGCCCCCAAGGGACGGCTGGGTTGGGACACCAGCCAGCTGGCCCAGGCAGGATTTAGCGCCGCCCACTTTGAAGTCAGCTACAGCGGCCCTGAGGGCGCTAGCGTGTCCCTGTTTGGCTTGGATGACAACGGTCAACTGGCCTCCTCGCTGCTGGTTGATGGCAACTATGAGCTAAACCCGCTTGGCTCAGAAATTGCCCCGCAACAGCTGGCCGCCGCCTACCCCAACTGGGTGTTTTCTGCTGCCGGCGTCTACCAGCTGCAGGTGCGGGTGCTGGCTCAGCGCAGTGATGGCACGGTAATTGCCAGCCCGGTGCGCAGCTACCGGGTTGAGGTGGGCGACGTCGCCGCTCAGGCCACCCCCACCCCGGCGCCCGCCCCGCAAAACCCTGATGGCCAAAACCCGGGCGTACAGCCCACGGCGGCCCCCAGCGCGGTGCCCTCGGCCGCGCCCAGTGCGGTTCCGCAGCCAGTGGCCAGCCCCTCGGCTCAGCCCAGCACCCAGCCCAGCGCTCAGCCTGGTGTTAGCGCCGCTCCTAGTGCTCCGGCTAACCCGGTGGCCAGCCCCCACCCAGTGGCCACCCCCAAGCCGAGCGCCAGCAAGCCGGCTACCAGCCCCTCGCCGCGCTCAGCCATTGGCGGCGAGGTAAAGGCCAAGCCGAGCGCAGCTAACCCTGCTGGTAAGCAGCTTTTGGCCAGCTCGCGCAGCGCTAAGTCGGCTCAGGCCCCGCGTGCCGCAGCTCAGGGCCGCTCTGCCAGTCAGGCTCGCGCCGCCGTCGGGCAAAGCCGATCTGCCGTAACCACCCGGGCCGGCGCGCAAAGCTTTGTATCCCAGGCTCGCCCCGCCCAGAGCTTTGTGGCCCAGGCTCGCTCTGCCAGCCAGGGGGCAGCCGCCCAAACCAGCGTCCAAAAGGCTAAGGCTCAAAGCGCAGCTGCGGTGAAGGAAAACCCGGCTTCTTCGGCGGTTAGCGCCACCGCCACGCTGACTTTCGTGGTGGGCCCTGACGCCAACGGCAACGCCAATGAAGGGCACTTTGACTTAGGTCCGCGCATTGTGGACGGCAAGCTCAAGCTGCAGGTGAAAGATGACCGCTCTCAGCCAGCCAGCTGGGTTGACCCGGCAACTTTGACCTTCTCGCTGGGAGACAAGGCCACTCTTAAAGCCCCCGACGCGCTTAACTTTGTGGCCACCCCGGGCCAGGATGTGTGGATGATTTCCTCCAGCCAAAGCGCGGGTGTGCCCTGGCTGGGTATGAACTCTCAGGCTGAAGAGATTGTCAGCAAAACCAGCGGCGAGGTTACCTTCACCCTGGTGAGTGTGGAGGGGCCCGGTAAGGTCTCAGTATTTACCTCCGGCGGCCTGGGTGGGGGTGTGGGTGAGCACCTGCTGCAAGAAGAGGGCAGCTCCTACACCCTGCCGGCTAACACTCACGCCCACCAGAACTGGGTGTTTACCGCCCCGGGCACCTACAAGCTGACCATTTCCGCCCAGGTCACCCCCAAGCAGGGTGAGCAGATCAGTGGTGAAGATGGTGGCTCTGGCGACGGCGCAGCGGCCAGTTCCGGTGCCGGCTCCAGTGAAGGTGGCAGCGCCAGTGGAGCTGCTGGTTCTGCGGCCTCAGGCTCTGCCAAGGCTGGCCAGGCGGCCGGCGCTAGCGGCGGTAAGTCTTTGGCTAAAACCGGTGCGGTTAGCGGCGCCTTGAATGTTGCTGGTGGTCTGATGTTGCTGGCGGTTGCGGTGCTGGTGGCACGCAGGCGGATGGCATGGGCCTAGTTAAGTCTGTAATTCAGGCTGCACTAGTTTTAACGTTAGTGGCGGGCTGCGCCGGTGTCGGCGTAGATCCCGCCCGCGACGGCCAGTTGCGGGTGGTCACCACCACCGGCATTCTGGCCGATCTAGTGCGTAATGTGGCGGGAGGCCGGGCTACGGTCTCCCAGCTAGTTCCCGACGGCGCCGATCCGCACTCCTATGAGCCCTCACTGCGGGCTATTCGGGATGTGGCCTATGCGGATTTGGCTTTTAGTAACTACCTGTTGCTGGAGCAGCATTCGATTATTCGCGCCTTGGATGCCAACCTGCCCGCTAGTGCCCAGTCAGTGTCTATCGCCGAGGAGGCCGCTAAGCAGGGGGCCACGATTTTGCCGCTGGTTGAGGATCGGGCTTTGGATACCCTGTGGCTGGGGATGCGCGTGTCTGGTGACGGTAAACGTTATGGTGCTAACCGGGCCAGTGAGGTTGATTTGCAGGTGGTTTCGGTGCAGGGCCCGGGCCAAGCTAGCTCCTACCTGACCACCACTTTCGGCACCCCGGAGCTGGGGTTTTCCAGCCATGACGGGTTTGACGCGGCCAGCGACTATAAACATGACACTGTCAGCTTGCCGGCTGACGCCCACCAGCATATGAGTTGGGCTTTCACTAAGCCGGGAGTGTATCGAGTGCAGTTTAAGGCCCGCCTGCGCCCGGTTAAGGGTAAAAACGTGGAGTTTAAAACCGCCACGTTTACTTTCGCGGTGGGGGTCGACGCCGCCGCTGTAGCTAAGCGTGAAGGTCGGGTGGTTTTGGGCCCGGGCCACGGCGATGTGAGCGTGGATCTAGAAGCTGGCCGCATCACGCTGGTGGCCGACAAGCAGGCTAGCGGTCAGGCTTGGCCGTCAGCCGCTAAAACCGCGAGCGCGAGCACTCCCAGCCCCGCTGCGAGCGCCAACACGAACCCGGGCGCTAGCTCAGCCAGTGCTTCAGCTAGCGCCGAGCCCAGCGGGGCTAGTCCCGCCGGGCGCACCAGCTCAGCCTCCGCGCCCAGCCCTGGTGGCTCTGCCAGCCCGACCCCCAGCGACGGCGCCAGTGCACCCAGCCAGAGCGACGTCGTCGTAGCTGGGGCGGCCCACGTACCAGGCCACGTAGCCCTAGACCCGCAGCGGGTAGTGGTGGATGTGCCCACACGCACCCTAGCCCAAGTGCCTCAAGGCTACGGTTTTGTGGGCCGTGCGGGCACGCAAGCCTACATCCTGCCCCAGGCGGTGCTGGGCAAACACGTGCATGGGGAAATTGACCCGCACCTGTGGCATGACGTGCACAACGCGGCCGCCTATGTGAAGGTAATCTGCGCCAAACTCAAGCAGGTTGACCCGGCCGGGGCGAGTGTCTATGAGGCTAACGCCGCCCGCTACCTAAACCAGCTGGCCCAGCTAGACACCCAGGTTAAAAGCACTCTGGACACTATTAGTGAAGCTAACCGCCAACTGGTAACCACCAATGACGCCTACGCTTACCTGGCTAACGCCTATGGGCTTAAAGTGGCTGGTTTCGTGGCTCCCAACCCGGCTAGTGAGCCCTCCCTGGCTGATCGGCGTAAACTCGCCGCCACCATTAAGGACCTACATATTAAAGCGGTGTTTTTAGAGCCAAATCTGGCCCGCACCCGCTCCACCTTGAAAGTGGTGGCCAGTGAAGCCGGGGTGAAAGTATGCCCGCTTTACGGCGACACCCTGGATAACCAGGCCCCCACCTATCAGGCCATGATGCGTTTTAATGCTAACTCCCTGGCTCGCTGCCTAGGTGGTAGGCCTATCGCAAACCAAGCGGCGTCGTCGGCAAAAACCCCGGGCAGTGCTAATGCAGGCAAGGGGGTGCCCACTAGCGGCGCCCCTGGCCGCGCAGCCAGCCCCAGCGCAGCCACCTCTCCTGGCGCCTCAGCCACCCCCAGTGCTGACCCGGCCCTAGAGCAAAACGTGGCCGCAAACGAGCCTACCTCACAAACCCCAGCGGTAATCGAAGCTGGACACGTAGACCTAGGCCCGCGCCTAATCGGCGGCAAACTAACCGTGTCCTTGCGGGATGATTCAGCAGCCTCACCCGTATGGCGCGACCCCAACAAAACCGTGCTGCGTGTACGCGATGGCGCCCTAATCCAAGTGCCGCAAGGCGAAGACTACAAATTCCTAGCCGACTCCAAGCGCGTCTATGTGCTACCCCAAACCCAAAAAACCCAGCTGGTATGGCTGGGGTGGAACACCCAAGACCCAGCCGTAACCAAGCTGATCCAAGGCGGGGTAAACATGCGCATCGAGCAGGTTAAGGGCCCCGGCCGCAGCTGGCTGATTTTGCAAGAAGGCACCTTCGGTAAACCCAAAGTGCTGGCCGACTCTGCCGCCAGCGCCCAAGACATCTGGGTGGATACCAACACCCATGTGCACGCCAACTGGATTTTCTCCAAACCTGGCATTTACCTGGTCAAAGTCTCCTTCAAAGCTACCGGTGTGGACGGTAAAACCTACCAGGCCACCACCACCTTGCGCTTTGCGGTAGGCGACGCCACCAGCACCACCAACGGGCTAAAAGCACAGCCATCAGGAAAGTGACCATGCTAGAAGTAAACCAACTCAGCGTGCAGCTGGGCGGCCGCAGCGTGCTGCAAGAGGTCAACTTGAAGCTAGACCAAGGCCAGTTCATGGGGCTGATCGGCCCCAATGGGGCCGGCAAAACTACGCTGCTGCGGGCCATCCTAGGGCTCGTGCCCAGCACCGGCACTATCACCTGGCAAGGCCAGCGCATTGACCGGCGCGGCATTGGGTATGTGCCTCAGCGTCACGCTTTCGCCTGGGATTTTCCCATTAACGTGCGTCAGGTGGTGTTAAGCGGGCTCACCGGCAGGCTCGGCTGGCTGCGTCGGCCCCGCCCAGAGCACCTAGAGGCTGCCGACTGTGCCCTAGAGCAGGTAAGCATGAGTGATTTGCGTTCGCGGCCGGTGGAGCAGCTTTCGGGTGGGCAGCGTCAGCGGGTGCTGGTGGCTCGGGCGTTGGCGTTAAAGCCGCAGTTGCTGCTGTTGGATGAGCCTTTTACGGGCTTGGATATGCCCACCCAGGAGCTGTTGACGGATCTGTTTAAAGAGCTGAGCCAGGCGGGTGTGGCCGTGCTTATGTCCACCCATGATCTGGTGGCGGCCCAGGCGCAGTGCGAGTATTTGTGTCTGCTTAACCGCACCGATTTGGCTTGCGCCCCGCCTAGCCAGCTTAAAGACAAAGACCTGTGGATGCGTACTTTCCAAGTGCGCGCCGATAACCCGCTGCTGCAAGCCCTAGGGATGAGTTAAGTTGTTAACCCCAATTGATTTTCTAAATGACCTGCTAAACCCGCAGCTGGCCTTCCTACCCAGGGCGTTGCTGATTGCTATCACTAGCGCCCTGGTTTGCGGAGTGGTGGGGGCCCACGTGGTGTTGCGTGGGATGGCTTTTATTGGCGACGCCGTCGCTCACTCTGTGTTTCCCGGCCTGGCGGTGGCCTTCGTTAGCGGCACTAACCTGGTGCTTGGGGGCGCGGTAGCCGGGATTCTGACGGCGGTAACCGTGGCGCTACTAGCCCAAAACCGCAGGCTTAAAGAAGACTCCATCATTGGGGTGCTGTTTGTGGGGGCATTTGCTTTAGGGGTGGTAATTATTTCGCGCGCCCCAGGCTATAGCGGCTCGCTGCAACAGTTCCTATTCGGCTCTATTACCGGCGTGCCGGCGCGTGAAGTGCCGGTGGCGCTGATCGGGGCGGCAGTGGTGATTGGGCTGATCGCAGCCCTAAATAAAGAGATTGTGGCAGTAAGCCTGGACCGTGAAACTGCCCGCGCGGCAGGGCTGCCGGTGTTGGCTTTAGATATTGCCCTGTATGTGTGCGTGAGCTTGGCGGTGGTGATTTCCGTGCAGACTATCGGCAATATTTTGGTGTTGGCGCTGCTGGTAATCCCGGCGGCCACAGCCCGCTTACTGACTGACCGCTTACTGACCATGATGATTATGGGGCCGCTGCTAGGGGCGCTCGGGAGCCTGCTGGGAGTGTATTTGAGCTGGTCAGCTGATTTGCCCACGGGCGCCACGATTGTGTTGGTGCTGGGCGTAATGTTTGCCCTGGCCTGGCTGTTAGCCCCCGGTCACGGCCTGCTCTACAAAACTGCCGCAGCCAGGCGGCGCGCGGCAGCCTGAGGCCTAGCTGCGCTCGCGGGGGCTTTGCGCCTCTACAAAACTGCCGCAGCCAGGCGGCAGGCGTTATCCACCCAGCGGCGGTGACGCGGCTCGCGCGCCCATTCCTGGCTGGTTAGCTCGTGGCTCAGGGAGCGATATTTGGCGTCATTAGCGCGCAGCTTGTCATCAAGATCGCCCCCGAAACACAGCAGCATCAGCTCATAGTTGAGCATGAATGAGCGCGAATCCATATTGGAAGAGCCGATCACCCCCACTTCGTTATCCACGGTCATGTATTTGGCGTGCAAAACCGTGGGGGAGGGGTAGAGAAAGATACGCACCCCGGCAGTCAGTAGCGCCCCATAGTAGGAGCGTTGGGCGTGGCGCACCAGGAAATTGTCGCCACTGGCCCCCACAAACAGCTGCACATCCACACCCCGGTAAGCTGCGCTAGTCATGGCGGCCAGCAGCGACTCGTCGGGCACAAAATATGGGCTGGTGATGGTTACCCGCCGACGTGCATTGTGGATCAGTGAGGTGAACATGCGCAGGTTTGGTTCAGTGGAGTAGCCCGGCCCTGAAGGGACGATCTGCATGGCGTTTACGACGCCGTCGGCCAAGTCTTTTTCCCACGCAGCCGAGGTGTTAACCAGCTCTGCAGCAAGTGCGCTCAGACCAGCGGTTTCTACCTGGGAGATATCCTCATCGCTTACGGCTTGGGAGCGGGCACCAACGAAAATTTTGCCGGTTTCGGCGTACCAGTCCATGGCGAATACACCCCCAAGCTCAGCCACGATAGCCCCGCCTAGCTGCACGGATAGGTCTTTCCACTCGCGTCCAGGGCCGCGCAGGTTGGTTTCGTAGAAGGGGTCAATGAGGTTGTGGGAGCCAACAAAGCCGACGCCGTCGTCGATTACCGCTAGCTTGCGGTGGTTACGCAGGTCTGGGCGCCCGCGCTGATCAGGCTTAAAACCTAGGGGCATCATCAGGTGCCAGTGGTAGCCGGCAGAGTTTAGCCGCTTCAGCAGCTTTTTCCAGGCTTTGTAGCGGCGTGAACCCAGGTGATCTAGCAGCAGCGCCACCCGCACCCCGCGTTTATGGGCGCGCTCTAGGGCCGCAAAAAGCGGCTCAGTGATGGGATCATCATGGACTATGTAAAACTCAATATTTACGCTGTGCTGGGCTGCGTCAATGGCCTGCACCAGGGCCGCAATGAAGCTGCGGGTGTCATCATAGATACCCTGGACTGTGCCCGGCATACAGGGCATTCCGGTTAGGTGGCGGTTCATGCGCACAATCCCCAACAGGCGCTCATCGGCTTTTATACCTGGAGGTACGTCTGGGAGGTTGGCGCTTAGGGCGGAGACAATGCTGGTTAGCTCGCTTTGGCGGCGGTAGCGTTTTCCCTGAATACGGGCACTTCCCAGCAGTAGATACATGGGTAGGCCCACCAGGGGCAGGAACAAGATGAGCAGCAGCCAGGCCGATGACGAGGCAGGGCGCCGATTTTCAGGCACCACCCCCATAGCCCCAATCTTAATGATGTACTCAATCACCACCCAGATTTCGGCGGCCATCTGCATATAACTCATTTAACAATTGTACTTGAGCCTGCTAAAGCAGCCTGTGGTCCAAGACTGGGTGCCAGCCGCGCCAGCTGCGCGAAGGATAAGCCGTGAGGTGCTGTAGACACTGTCAGCTGACGTAAGTAAACGTGTCAGGCGCGGGCGGCGTCGTCGGCAAAGCGGCAGAGCGGCAGAGTGGCAGCTAACGCAATAGCGAGCAGTGGCCCCTAGCGGAAAGCGATCTCTGGCGGGCAAAGCGGCGCCTAGTGGGGGGAGCCGAACCAGACCTTCCAAAAACCGTAGAAGTTCAAGTTACCCCAGCTGGAGCAGTCGTCCCCATCATTCTTAGCGGCCTCATTGGGCTGGTAGGGAGTGTAGTTATAGAGCGCGGCGGTGGCGGTGTTAGCTGGGGTGATGATGGAAGAACCGCAGCTAGCCTGGGGGTTGTAGGCGATACGCACGGGTTTGCGGGCCTGCACCCGGTAGCTGGAGGGGTTAAGGCGGTATTTTTGCAGCTGGGCGGCGGCCTGATAGAGCTGGCTGACAAAGCCACGGTAGCGACTGTCGCAAGTCTGACCATCAGGGCAGCCATAGCCGGCAGCCCATTCATAGCGTGAGGCAGTCAGTTTCTCGCCTGAAGCGGTCAGCAGCCCCTGCTCTTTTTGCAGCAGCACCAACAAAACCCGGGGGTTAATGTTGCAAGCCACCGAAACGCGGTAAATAACCTCACCAGCAGTTAGATTCTTGGCGGGGTTCATCCCCAACGGGCAGGCCGTTGTGGGGTCAAAGCCTTTAGTGTCAAAGCGGGCCTTGCTGATGCAAGTAGTGCCGTCGGCGCTATTAACGCAGCCAGCATTGACTTTGTTAATGAAGTTATCGATGTCTTCGGCGTTCATATTGGGAGCGCCATAAAGCTTATTGTCAGAGATGATATTTTCGGCGTTAAAACCACTGTAATCAGGGGTTACCTTAACCGGGCCGGCCGGGGTGGGGCCATCATCAATCTGTGCGGGGGCGGTGAACTTAGGCAGGATCAGTGCCCCAGCTAGGGCAGATAGGGTCAGTAACGCAAAAATTGAGACCAACCGGTAACGCGAAATAAACCGCTCGGCACTGGCACTAGAGATGGCACGCTTGCCCTTGCCTCTAGTTGCGCTGCCGGCGGAGGTTACCGTTTTGGCTTTAGAATTAGGTTTAGGTTCTGACACTAAGGGTTATTTTTCCACGAAATGGACAATGAATGCATCTTGATCAGGTTTATGCTTTAGGCCGCGACCTGATGGACGCCAACGGCTTGCAAGGCTGGAGCCTGGGGTGGGATCGTGCCCGGCGTCGAGCTGGACAGTGCAACCACACAAACCGCTGTATCACTCTCTCACGTTACTTAATGCAACTCTATGACTTGCCTCGCGTGCGTGACACGATTTTGCATGAAGTAGCCCATGCCCTGGTTGGTCCAAGCCACGGTCACGATGAAGTTTGGCGCCGCAAAGCCCTGGAGCTGGGTTGCTCAGCGCAGCGGCTGGTAGATAAGCGCGCCCCTAAAGTCCCCGGCGACTGGGTGGGCACATGCCCGGCTGGTCACCGGGTTGAACGTATGCGCCGCCCTAGCCGCGTGCTGGCCTGTGGGGTGTGTGCAAACAGTTTCTCCCTGGCCAACCTGCTGCACTGGACCTACAAGGATACGCCTATGGAGCCAAGCCAGATTGGTGGCCCCTACTTGCGCTCTTACAACCAAGCCACGCTTTATCTTTCATAGATGATTCATAGGTTACGCTAACCACCACCATAAAAGCCCCTTTTAAAGTTTTAACCAGCAAGGCTGATGCAGATCAGCAAAGCAACTGGCCCACTAAGCCGCCGGCAGGTAGCCCCGGGGTAAGCCTCGGCAGCGCTCGCTGGCTAAGCCTCGGTGACGCCCACCGGCTAAGCCCCGGTGACGTCCACCGGCTAAGCCCCGGCGGGCGGGCCACGGAAAACTTTTAAGGGAGGAAACCATGAAGCTCATGAAAAGGGGCATCGCATTCGCAGCGGCGATGGCGATGGCGTCCATGCCGTTAGCAGGCGCCTTCGTGGGAGCCTCAACTGCTATGGCTGTGGAGGTGAATAAGGGCGCCTGACTGGTGTTGAACACTCGATAATCTCTCTCCTTGTGAATAACTGACCCCCGGATTGGCTTTTTTGGGTTTCGCCAATACGGGGGCCGGTTGCATTTACAGACAAATACAGCAGGCAGGCAAAAATGCATACATGCATTTACAGGCAAACACAGGCAAAATCATCCCTTACCTATAAAAAATACATGGGGTTTTATAGGGAAGGGATGAAATGTCAGTATTTGTGTGCGCCGGCGTGGGCAAGGGGCCGGCAGCACGCAAAAAGGTGACGACGGCGCCCAGTCAGCGCGCCAGCCCATCTGGATGCTGGCCCCAGCCAGAAACCCCAGGCCTAAAGCCCAGCCAGAGGTCTAGGGTGCAAGCCGGCATAACTGGCGGGTAGTGGCATCCAACCAGCGCGCCAGCCCATCTGGATGCTGGCCCTGGTCAGCCAGGCCTAGGCGGCAGTCCTGGCCGAAGGTGCAGACTGCAAGACCCGGTCAAAGGCGTGATCCTTGGTCCGGATAGACCGCCGGCGCGGAAGTGGACAGTCGTCTAGAGCGCCGGGGCGGAGGCCAGCAGCCGGCTGATGCGCTTGGCTGAAACCTTGTGCGCCGTCCCCAACTGCTGGGCAAACAGGCTCACGCGCAGCTCCCACACCATATTTTGGGCCTGGCGCAGCACCGCCGCGCGGGCGGGATTAGCCGGCAACCCCTTAGCGTGCTCGACGGCGTCGCTCACCTGCCCCTCAATCTCACGCACCTGGTAGGCCAGAGCTGCATCCTGGCTGGGCGAGGCCGCCGCCTTCTCCAAGCGATAAGCCAAAGACTTAAGGTAGCGCCCATAGTGGGCCAGCTGTGCCGGATCGGCGTCGGCGATAAAGCGCGGCGCAATCAAGGCAGCAGCCTGCTCGCGAATTTCCTGCAAAGTGTCGAGCAAAGCCAGCGAAGTATTACGCCCCACTGCCTTATCCAACTGGCCCTTAGCCTCCAAAGCGGCCTCTACCTGGGCGGCGATGATCTCCACCTGGTCTTCCAGGCGGTCGCGCAGCCAAGATGCAAAGAGCTCAAAATCTTTGCGGTCGCGCAGCTGGGCCAGGTCATGGCCGGTTTCGCGGCTCCACTGCTGGGCTAGCAGGCGCCCGGCAGCCAAGCACAAATCAGACACCAGGGTGTCAATGGATTTGTAGGGCGCAGACACCATGAATAGAGAGCGCTTAGCGTTCCAACGGCTGGTCACCCGCGCAGTTTCGAGTGGGGTGCGCGCCAAAGCTAACGCCAAAACTCCCTCAGCGTGCTGAGCTAGCTGAGAATTAACATCCGCTAATATCTTTAAATCAGCTTTAAATGCTTTAGATGTTGGTTGTGCAACTAAAGTGGGGTAACCGCGAACTAATAGCCCCGCCCGCCCGGCAGATTCTATTTGTTGCGGAATTACGCCCTGGGGAACTTCAGGCCAATCAACTAAATTAGTTTGCTCTTTTAATGGGCTAGTTAATGACTGTGAAGTAATAGTTGCAAAACTATTTGCGGCAGAATTATTGGCGCGGGCACCGTTATTGGCGCCGCCATAAATGCCGTTATGGGCACCATTTTCTCCATGGGCGCCTGCGCTCCCGTTTGCGCCGGCGGCCCCATGGACCCCGTTACGGCTCTCGTGGGCTCCGTTTGCACGCTTAGATTTCGCCGATTTCTTGGACCGGGCCTCATCCATGGCCGCCGCCAGGGCGCCACGTACCGCCGAGCGCACTGCCGCCTCGCTTTGTTTGGCCAGTTGCCGCTGCAAAACGATCAGGTTGCGCCCGCGCCCTAGCTTGTTGCCGCGCGCGTCCAGCACGCTAAAGCCCATGTGCAGGTGTTCCGGCAGGTTTTCTTGCGCCTGGTCCCAGTCCTCGTCGGTAATTTCTACCTGGCGTAGCTGCTGTGCGGCCTGGGTGAAGGCCTGCTGGAAACTCACCGGGATCGGTTCGACGCCGGGGGTGCCGACCGCGCCGCCGGGGGTGCCTACCGCGTGGGTGCCATTGCCGACGCCGCCGGGCTGGCTTGCTGTCGTGACGCCGGCCCTGCCG
>ERZ773197.89-NODE-89-length-71550-cov-13.606756_pt1 | contig 71550 bp, 64 predicted proteins | sample MGYA00580999_ERZ773197 | MGnify/ENA primary metagenome ERZ773197 (study PRJEB29015, sample SAMEA2738166) | human oral metagenome | biome: human oral; feature: human-associated habitat; material: saliva | place: China | collected 2185 ...
GTATTCCATAAAGGAATGTTTTCCCATGACAAAGACAGCGTATGCCAATCGCCGCCCGTTTCCAAACGGCACGGAATGTTGAGCGCATGAAGCCCCGATATGTATTTCATGACAATACTCCTTTCCGTCATAGCACCTGTTTCACTCCCAGTATACAGGAAAATTCGCCCTTTAACAAAATCTCGTGAAAAAATTCACATCCGTCGGAAAGTGTGCAGTATTTAAATACTGCAAGCATTTACAATAGAGGAAGAGAGAAAGGGAGGGCAGCAGATGACAGAGGAACTGAAAGAGCATGATCCCGCGTCGATGCCTACCCTTACAGGGTTAGTATAAACACGCAGTAGCACGCTCCCACTACTGTCAATATACGCGAAATACTCGTCAGCGTTAAGAATATCGACGGGAAATCTTGCTATCAACAGGCAACACGGTGCAGAAAAAAAGAAAGACCTCTCGCCCCCTAGCAGGAATTTCACCTGTGATAGGGACGGCGGGAAGACTTTCTACGAGTAGTGTACGAGAAATATTCATCCGTGTCAAGGATGCCGACGGGAAGTCTTGCTATCAGCAGACGTGACATAATCAGAGACAAAAAAGAAGAGCTAACGCCCCAGCGGGGAGTTTACCCCTTGTGGAGCCAGATAACTCTTCTACTGCCACCACTATACACGAGATTTTCGCCAGTGTCAAGGAAGCCGACGGGAAAACTTACTATCAGCAACATCAAGAATCCCGAGGTCAGATTCAAGGACCGTTCTCCGTGCTGCAAGAAGGCAGCCGTTTCGTCAGCTTCTTTGAAGCAGCCGACGAAAGCACCTTTTTGCATGAGACAGCGCATATCTTTTATGACGATTTCGCGCGTCTCGCGCCTTTTGATGAAGAGACTGCCGAAGACCTTGCCGAGGTCGATGCTTGGGCGAGCTGGTACGAGGGCGCGGCAAAAGAATACGAAGATACGCCGTGGGCGATGGAATTTGCCGCACGCGAACGCGCGATCGAAGATGCAGGACGCGGCAGATAAAGAAAAAGCTGCCCGTTTCTCCCGATCCGCCGGAGTGCAATTCTCCCTGGGGAAAGAAACGAGCTGCCTCATAAGCAAAGTATAAAGACACAAGCGGCTTTTGTCAATATCGACCAATAAAAAGCTGCCGTTTTCAGCTCCCGCCGGGGTCCAATTCCCCCTGGCAGCCGAAAACAGCAGACTTCTTAATGCAAAGTATAAAGACGAAAAGGGATTTTGTCAATATCGATATAATAAAAAGCTGCCGTTTTCAGCTCCCGCCGGGGTCCAATTCCCCCTGGCAGCTGAAAACAGCAGACTTCTTAATGCAAAGTATAAGGACAGAAAGGGATTTTGTCAATGGAACATCCGACATATAAAAAGCATCCAAGGAGTGCGATTGGAAAGGGGCGATTCCCCTGACGGAGGCAATTCTTAGATGCTTTGACGAAAGAGGCGTTCCCTTCAAACCCAGCCTGATGACGAAAGCCACCTACAGCTGAGAGGAACGCTCCTTTAAAGGGCTACGATAGCAAAGTTTATAGGAAAAGTCAACAAGAAGGTCATAAAGAAAAAGCTGCCCTGTTTCTCACATCCGACGGGGTCCAATTCCCCCTGGAAGAGCAAACGAACAGCTTCCTTAGCTATAAGATAGCCGAAGAAGAGGAGTTTGTCAACACGAAGAAGCACCGACCGAACCAAGCACACTACCTCTGCGCGAGGTGTGGGGCTTGTGCTCGTCGATGCTTTAACTACGTCGCATTATATCAAAAATTATTCCTCAGAGCAATAATTTCGTGCCTAGAACACATTCAAGTAAAGCATAAGGACATGTCAGAAGAAATATTAAAAAAGATACCTGCGGCGATGGCAGAGTCAATGATGATCTTCAAGTCTCATACCGTCTCCAATCGCATAGTTTTAGCTCTTGACTTAAAGGATAATCAAGGGGTGGATATAATTGTTCCCTTGGAATTGGAAGCCGTAAAAGGCAGGGAAAAAACACATATTATCACATCGATCTATGGGCGCGGTTATGGAAGCGGGAGGACAAGAAGTACAGATCATGTATGGTATATCAATAACGTAATGGGAGGGAGCACGCTGTATGTAAATAAAAGAAAGGCCAAGACCTTTTACCAGTCCGCCGGGCTTCAATTGCCCCTGGAGGGTAAAAGGTTCTTTGACCTGTTTGGTTCTAGTATAAAGACTGAAGAAGATCTTGTCAAGTTCAAACTGCAAAAAGAAGAAGAATACAAGGCCGCTGCGGCTCGTGAAGCCGCCAATGAAAAAGACAGTTCCCTTCAAACCCAGCCTGTTGACAAAAGCCACCTACAGCTGAGAGGAACTGCCTCTTATGAACCTATGGTAACGGATTCCATCAAAGCAGTCAACAAGGAGGAAGCTAAAATGACCGCAGGAAATCAAGTCGCCGCATCATATTCCTGCTGAACAACAAAGCCCGCCAAGCTCGCCGATCCAAAATCGCATAAACTATTTTGAAAAAAATTTCACCGTAACTCTTGATAAAGAGCCCTTTTTCTATGCCTGTTGTAATTTTCACGGGTATTGCGTATAATGGGATTGGAAATAGAATGGAAGGGGATGTTTTTTTGCGGCTGCCGGATTTTCTTGCGCCATGGGTCGAGCGCTTCAAAAGGATGCTTTCTGATTCACCTAAGAAAGATCAAACGGGAAAGAGTCTCGGAACTGCGGCTTTGGCATATCTTGGCAAGGCTCTGGCGCTTTTCCTCGTCTGCGTGGTATGGGTGCAGGAAATATTCCTCTCGTGGGCGAAGAGCCTTTCTTTCGAGGAATTGCGCCGCTTTCCGCCGGAAGATTGGACGGGATATATGAAAAAGTACATTTTGCCGCCTGCGCTTCTTTTCTTCTTGCTGCTCGGACTTTTTTCTTACGCTCTTTCGCCGGCGACGCCCGTCTCAGAGGAGCAGAGGGACGTCTATGTCACGGTTCGCACAGGCATGAGCGCTGATGATGTGGCAGGAATGCTCGAAAAGCGCGGCGTCATACGCAGCCGCTTCAAGTTCTGGCTGGCGGCGAAGATGAACGGCGCGGACGGCGCTTTCAAGGTCGGCACGTATGCGCTCCATACGAACATGGAGCCGCGCGATGTGCTGCAGGCCTTGGTCGAAGGACAGACGGTGCAGGTGCGCTTCACGATTCCCGAGGGCTTCACCGTCGAGGACATCGCCAAGCGCCTCGATGCGAAGGGCATCGTGAAAAAGGAGGAGTTCCTGAAGGCGGCGAAGCATTATGCGCCCTACGATTATATAGAAAAGAACGATAAGGCGCGCTACTATGCCGAGGGTTTTCTTTTCCCCGATACGTATGAGGTCGACGGCGACATCACGGTCGACGGCATCCTCTCGATGATGTCGCGCGATTTTGACCAACGGCTCACGCGAAAGATGCGCGAGCGTGCGAAGGAGGAAAACCTGAGCATCTATGAGCTGATCATTCTTGCTTCGCTCGTGGAGAAGGAAGCGCGCTACGAGGAAGACCGCGCAATCATCGCGCAGGTTCTCTTGAAGCGGCTCGCCATCGGCATGCCGCTGCAGTCAGATGCGACACTGCAGTACCTGCTCGATGCGCCGAAGGAGGATGTGACGCTCAAGGACACGGAGATGGACTCGCCGTACAACACCTACCAGCACCGAGGCCTCCCGCCCGGCCCCGTCGCCAATCCCGGCACGGCGTCCATCGAGGCCGTGCTCTGGCCGGCGAAGACAGATTACCTCTATTTCGTCGCGGACAGGGAGGGGCATAACTATTATTCCCATACATACGAGGAGCACGACGCCATCGTGCAGAAGGTGCGTTAGATGAATTTGACGGAAAATCGTGCCCCGTCTTGCCGCGCAGGCGATGGGTGCATGAAAAAGCCGGAGCTTCTTTCCCCCGCGGGCAACTTGGAGAAGCTCAAGATGGCGCTCATCTATGGTGCGGATGCCGTATATCTGGGAGGCAAGAGCTTCGGACTGCGCGCTTTCGGCGGCAACTTCAGCGAGGCGGAGATGGAAGAAGGCGTGCGTTTTGCCCATGCGCTTGGCAGAAAGGTCTATGTGACGCTCAATATCTTCGCACACAATGCGGATTTGGATAGGCTTCCGGCGTACCTTTCCTTCCTCGCTGAGATTCATGTCGACGGACTGCTTGTCTCCGACCTTGGCGTCTTCTCGCTTGCGCGTGAGTTTGCTCCCTCTGTGCCGCTTCATATCAGCACGCAGGCGAACAATACGAATTGGGCAACGGTTGACGCTTGGCAGAAGCTCGGCGCTGAGCGCGTCGTGCTTGCACGCGAGCTTTCGCGTGCCGAGATCACCGCGATCCGTGCGCATTCTACGGTTGAGTTGGAGATGTTCGTGCACGGCGCGATGTGCATATCGTATTCGGGGCGCTGCCTTCTGAGCAGCTACCTCACGGGGCGCGATGCGAATCGCGGTGCGTGTGCGCAGGCGTGCCGCTGGCGCTACGGGCTTGTGGAGGAGAGTCGCCCCGGCGAGGTCTTTCCCATTGAGGAGGACGAGCGCGGCACCTACATCATGAATTCCAAGGACTTGTGCCTCTTGCCTTTTTTGCCCGAGCTTTGCGCCATGGGACTCGACAGCTTGAAGATCGAGGGGCGCATGAAGAGCGTCCACTATGCGGCGAGCGTCACGAAGGTCTACCGCGAGGCGATCGACGCCGCCTATGATGAGGGGCGGACGTTCCATCTGCGTGATTCTTGGCTCGAAGAGCTGCAGAAGGTATCGCACCGCATCTACACGAGCGGCTTCTTCGATCATGTGCCCGATGGGGGCGACCAGATCTATGCGAGCGCTTCGTACGAGCAGACGGCGGATTTCATCGGACTCGTGCGACATTACGATGAAAGGACGCGCATGGCGACGGTCGAGCAGCGCAACAATATGAAAGTCGGACAGGAGATCGAAGTGTTCCAGCCCACGCGCGAGACGTTCTGCCAGCGCTTGACGGAGATGAGGGACGATGCGGGCGAGCCTATTTCGACGGCAGCTCACGCGCAGCAGATCGTGCGTATGCACATGGAGCAGCCCGTTGAGGAGTATGCCATCCTGCGCCGCCGCAGGGAGAAAGGGTGAATGTGATGGAAAAGGAAAATGTGCGCTTCTTTGCCAGAGCCGAGGGGCGCGTGCAGGGCGTCGGCTTTCGCTTCTTCGTGCAGCAGAATGCGCTGGAGCTTGGCCTTTGCGGCTGGGTGCGCAACATGGAGGACGGTTCCGTCACGATGGAGGTGCAGGGGCAAGCCGAGGCTGTCGAGGTGCTTTGGAACAGGATTTGGCAGGGCAACGGCTACATCCGTGTCAGCGGTCTTGTCACGGAGGCGCGGGAAACGGCGGATGAGCAGGATTTTGTGATTCGCTATTAAAAAGATGGAAACGACGGGGGGAGAAATCTTGTCGAAAATTTTGGTGCTGAACGGTCCGAATCTCAATCTTCTCGGAAAGCGTGAGCCGGAAATCTACGGGGCTGCGACGCTTGCGGACATCAACGAGGCGCTGCGGGAGCGTGCGGCAAAAGCGGGCGCGGCAATCGAGTTCTTTCAGTCGAATCATGAGGGGGCACTCGTCGATGCCGTGCAAAATGCCGAGGGCAGTGCGGACTTCATCTTGCTGAACGCCGCCGCTTTCACGCACTACAGCATTGCTCTGCGCGATGCGATCGCTGCCGCTTCCGTGCCCGTCATCGAGATTCATCTGTCGAACATCCATCGGCGCGAGGAGTTCCGCCATACGTCGGTGATCGCGCCCGTCGTCATGGGACAGGTTGCGGGCTTCGGTGCAGAGAGCTATCTGGGGGCGCTCGAAATCGCTTTGATGAAGCTCAAAGCGAAGGAGAAGGGGGCGAGGCGATGAGCACGGAAAAGCGCGTAGAGCGTCTGCGCACTCTCATGAAGGAGAAGGGCGTCGAGGCGATGCTCGTGAGCAAGGTCGTGAATCTGCGCTACTTCAGCGGCTTTACGGGCGACGACTCGCTTCTCCTCATCACGGAGGAGCGCGAACTGCTGCTCACGGATTTCCGCTATATGGAGCAGGCGAAGGCAGAAACCGCTTTCGAGGTCGTCGAGCAGAAGGCGGGGCTTTGGCAGCAGGCGGCGAAGGCGGTGCAGGAGCTTGGCTGCCGCTCGCTGGGCTTCGAGGGAAGAGACGTCTCCTTTGATACGTTCCAAGCGTTTCGGAAGCTCTTGCCGTCCTGGACGGAGGAAAATTTCATCAGCCTTGCGCTTGAGCCGCTGCGCGAGGTCAAGGATGCCGAGGAGATTGCCTGCCTGAGAAAAGCCGTGGAGATCAGCGACCGCGCGTTCGACGATGTGCTGCAGTTCCTGCGTCCCGGCATCTCGGAGCGTGCGGTTGCCGCGCATCTGGAGGCATTCATGCGCGAGCATGGATCGGAACGTCCCGCCTTCACGACGATCGTGGCATCGGGCGTGCGCGGCAGCCTGCCGCATGGAACTGCATCAGAAAAGTTGCTTGTTGCGGGCGAATTTGTTACAATGGACTATGGTGCTGTTTACCAAGGGTATCATTCCGATATCACGCGCACCGTCGTCTTGGGCGAAGCGTCCGAAAAGCACAGGGAACTTTACCACACGGTGCTTGAGGCGCAGATCCTCGGCGTGAAGAGTCTCTATGTCGGCATCCCAGGCAAGGAGGCTGACCGAATCGTGCGCGATTTCCTCACGCAGGAAGGCTATGGCGAGAACTTCGGTCATGGACTCGGTCACAGCGTCGGTCTGGAGATTCACGAAGAGCCTCGCCTGTCGCCGAAGAGCAGGGCGGAGCATCTCGCGGAAGGCACGGTCGTCACGGTGGAGCCGGGCGTCTATCTGCCGGGCTGGGGAGGACTGCGCATCGAGGATACGGTGCTCCTGGAGAAGCGGGGCGGCGTGCCGCTGACGAAGGCGGCAAAGCACCTGATTGAGATAACGCAAGGATAGGTTACTGGAGGGCTACAAATGATTTCAAGCACAGACTTTCGTACAGGTCTCACGATCGAGATTGACGGCGGCGTTTGGCAGGTTGTCGAGTTTCAGCATGTGAAGCCGGGCAAGGGTGCGGCGTTCGTGCGCACGAAGATCAAGAACGTCGAGACGGGAGCCGTCGTCGAGCGTACGTTCAACCCGAACGAAAAGATGCCTGCGGCGCGCCTCGATACGCGCAAGATGCAGTACCTCTATGAAGCCGACGGCATGTATACGTTCATGGATACGGAGAACTACGAGCAGACGGAACTGAGCAAGGATCAGCTCGGCGACGCCCTGAACTACCTGCAGGAAAATATGGAAGTCAATCTGCAGACATTCAAGGATCGCATCATTGGCATCACGCTGCCGACGTCTGTCAATCTCAAGGTCACGGAGTGTGAGCCGAGCGTCAAGGGCAATACGGCGACGGGAGCGACAAAGATGGCAACAGTCGAGACGGGCTATGTCGTGCGCGTGCCTCTCTTCGTCAATGAAGGTGACGTCCTGCGCATCGATACGCGTACGGGCAATTATATCGAACGTGCCTGATTTTTTTTGCATCTGCTGCTGATAAGGCGGCATACGATGTGTTTTCTGCATCTGCCGCCCGACTGGGCGGTGTGCAATGTGTTTTGAAGGAGGAATTTTCCATGGCAGAGGAAGTCAGCATGAGCAAGAAGGGCGCGATCGGTTCGATCCGCATCGCCGACGAGGTCGTGGGCATCATCGCGGGACTCGCCGCGACGGAGATTGACGGCGTCGCGGGCATGAGCGGCGGCATCGCCGGCGGCATCGCCGAAATGCTCGGCAAGAAGAGCTTCACGAAGGGCGTGAAGGTCGAGGTCGGCGAGAAGGAGACGGCGGTCGATCTCTACATGATTGTGAAGTACGGCGCTCGCGTTCCCGATGTAGCCATCGCTGTGCAGGAAAACGTCAAGAAGGCAATCGAGAACATGACGGGGCTGACCGTCGTCGAAGTCAATGTCCATGTGCAGGGCGTGAGCTTCGCTGAGGAAACAGAGGAAGAGGACGCGCGCGTCCACTGAGGAGGGGAGGAAAGTTCATGGGGATCATCAACCGCTTTCTTTTGTTCCTTTACGCGCTCGCCGTCGCGTGCCTTTCGCTGGGTGTCGTGGCGCTTGCTCTGCAGATCGTGCCCGAACCAATCCTGCTCAACGAGTATCGCTACCTGATGGGAGCGCAGCAATGGCAGCTGGTTGCGGGAGGCGTCCTTGTATTTCTTCTAAGCATACATCTGATCGGCTGCAGCTTTTCGGGTGGCTCAGATAAACGGGATGGCGGCGAATTCCTCGTGCTCCATGGCAAGGCAGGCGATGTCGGCGTCTCTCTCGGCGCCGTCCACAATCTCGTGGAGCAGACAGTGCAGACCGTTCCGGGCGTCCGGAGTCTCCAGGTGAAGGTTTCCGTCGCGAAGAAGGCCGCGAAGGACGGGGCACAGCTCTCCCTTCGCCTCGCTATCGTCATAGGCAAGGAGGCGAATGCCGCCGCTGTTTCCGACGATATTCGCACGGAGGTTCGCCGCGCTATGCAGGAAACGATGGGCGTCGATGAGTTTTCGCTGGACATTGTCGTTGAAGATATTTCCAATGCGCCGCTGACGAAGAAGAAGCGCGTCGTTTGACAGGAGGGAAGGCAGATGGGTGAGGAAAAGACATGCCCGTTCAAGGCTTTTTTTGAAGCGCACGCGCCCGCGCTCCTGCCGCATCGCGGCAAGATCGGCGGCGTGTTTTTCGGGGCGCTTTTTGGTCTCGCTGTGCTTATCTTCGGCTTCTGGCAGACGCTCTTCGTGCTCTTCTGCTGCCTTGTCGGGCTGCTCGTTGGCATTCGCATCGATCATGATATTCGGCTGCGCGATGTGGAAGATTTTTTTGATGAGATGTTTCCCTATCGGCAGCGTTATCGGCGGCATCGCTTCAGGGAATGAGACTGGATGCGGAAGCAGCTCGTTGCTTTGTCTTTTGAGCGACAGGAAAGGAAAAGGTTTTGTTTTATGAGTCGTAGACAGGCGCGTGAGGCGGCGCTTCAGACGTTGTTCCAACTGGAGCTCAATCCGCCGTCGGAGGCGGCTTCCGAAGAGGCGTGCCAGATGTGGGCGCTCGATGCGGCGGTTGAGGAAATGCCCGTTGAGACGAGGCGGGATTATAGCTATGCAGCTTCCCTCGTGCGCGGTACGCGCGAGCATCTCGCCGCCATCGATGAGGAGATCGCCGCGTCCACGCATGATTGGAAGCTCGACCGCATGACAGGCGTCGACCGCAACATCGTCCGCATCGCGCTCTACGAGATGAAGTACGGCGCGGAAAAGGTGGATGTCGGCATCGCCATCAACGAAGCGGTCGAGCTGGCGAAGAAATTTGGCACGGATGATTCCAGCCGCTACGTCAACGGGATCTTGGGCGGACTGGCAAGGTGATTCTCGGGCTGTTGCCTTTTGCGCGACAGCCCCTTTCCTTATGACGACTTCGGAAGGAGGCGGCGGTTTGACGGTTCACAGCGTATCCGCGCTCACGCAGTACATCAAGAGCATGTTCCAGGCGGAAGGATTGCTGCGCAATGTTTCCGTCGAGGGCGAGCTGTCCAATTACAAGATGTACGCTTCGGGACATTGCTATTTCACGCTGAAGGATGAGACGGCGTCTCTGAAGGGCGTGATGTTCAAGAGCCGTGCGCGGCTTCTGCGTTTTCAGCCGGAAAACGGCATGAAGGTCGTAGCCACGGGCGAGGTTTCCGTCTACGAGCGCGACGGCGTCTATCAGCTCTATGTCGAGCGCCTTCTGCCCGTGGGGGCGGGAGAACTGAGCGTCGCCTTCGAGCAGCTGAAGGCTCGCCTTGCCGCCGAGGGGCTTTTCAATGAGGACCACAAGAAGCCTCTGCCGCCGTTTCCTCGCACGATCGGTATCGTGACGTCCCTTTCGGGCGCAGTGCTGCGCGACATTTACCGCGTTTCCAAACGGCGCGATGCGAATGTTCGCTTGGTTCTTTATCCGACGCTCGTGCAAGGCGAGGGCGCGGCGGCTGAGATCGCTGCCGCCATCCGCTTCTTCAATGAGAAGTACCCCGTCGACCTTTTGATCGTCGGCAGAGGCGGCGGATCGGCGGAAGATTTGTGGGCGTTCAATGAGGAGCCTGTCGTGCGTGCGATCTATGACTCCGTGATTCCCGTCATTTCTGCCGTCGGTCATGAGACGGATACGACTCTTTCCGACTATGCGAGTGATGTGCGTGCGGCGACGCCGTCGCAGGCGGCGGAACTCGCCGTACCCGAGACGGCGGCGCTCTTCCGCCGCATTGGCGAATGTGAGATGCGTCTCCAAAAGGCGGTGAAGAGCCGTCTTTACTACGAGCGTGAGCGCGTGGAGCGTCTGGGCGGCTTCTTCCTGAAGCGTCCGCCGCAGTCGCTCCTAGCCGAGCGTCGTCAAAGGCTCGACATGGCGGCGGAAGCGCTTGACCGTGGGATGCGCCGCGCCCTGCTGGAAAAGCAGCACGCCTTTCAGGTCGCAGTGGAAAAGCTCGAGATGCTCAATCCGCTGCACGTCATACGGCGCGGCTACAGCGTTGTGGAGAAAGATGGTGCGGCCGTGCGCAGTGTAAAGGAGCTTGCCGCTGGAGATGAAGTCCTCGTGCGCCTTGCCGACGGCAGCTTCGACGCCGTCGTCGGAGGTTTGCGAGAAGGAGGTTTATGATGCCGAGAAAGAAGACGCCGTCCTTTGAGCAAGCGCTCGCGGAGCTGGAAGAACTCGTGCAGGCGATGGAAAGCGGCGATTTGAGCTTGGAACAGCTCATGGACAATTATGCGAAGGGCGTGGAGCTTGCGAAGTTCTGCATGACTTCGCTCGATCGTGCGGAAAAGGCGATGGATGTCGTGCTCAAGGAAAAGGGCGGCGCGGTCGAGGAGTTTCGCTTGGAGATTGAGGGGGATGCACGTGAATTTTAAGGTGGAATGGAAAAAGCGTGCCGACTTGGTGGAAGAGGGACTTCTGCGCGAGCTGAAGAAAGTGCCCGCGTATGATGAGACGCTGGAAAAGGCGATGGAATACAGCCTCATGGCGGGCGGCAAACGCCTGCGCCCCGTGCTCCTGATGGCGGCGGCCGACGCCGTCGGCAAGGATGGCGCGGCCTTCTTGACGACGGGATGCGCCATTGAGATGATTCATACGTATTCCTTGATTCACGACGATCTGCCCGCGATGGACAACGACGACTATCGACGCGGCAAGCCCACGAACCACAAGGTTTTTGGCGATGGAATCGCGGTGCTCGCGGGCGACGCTCTGTTGACGCTCGCTTTCGAGGTCATGCTGCGCCAAGAGGGCGCTGCCCCTGAAACCCTCGTCACCGTCGTCTCCGAGATGAGCCGCGCGGCCGGCCCTTACGGCATGGTCGGCGGACAGGTTCTCGACCTTGAGGGCGAGGGCAGGCGTCTCGATCTGGCAGCCCTTCGAAAGATTCACATGGGCAAGACGGGCGCACTGTTTTGCGCCGCCATACGCTCGGGCGCGATTCTGGCGGGCGCGAAGGAGGAGGAACTCGCCGCGCTGACGCTTTATGCTGAGCGCTTTGGGCTGGCCTTTCAGATCACGGATGACATCCTCGACGTCACGGGAGACGAGGCGGCGATCGGCAAGCCCGTGGGCAGTGACGTTCGCAACGAGAAGGCGACGTATGTGACGCTGACTTCCCTGGAAGAGGCGAAAAAATTGGCTGAGGATGCAGTAGATGAGGCCGTGGAGGCGCTCGACATCTTTGGCGAACGCGCTGCTTTCCTGCGGGATTTGGCGCTGTTTCTGCTCGGACGGAAAAAGTGAGGCGGATGGATATGGGACAGCTGTTGGAACGCATAAACGAACCGCACGCGCTGAAAAGCTGCACGCTCGATGAGCTTTCGCAGCTGGCGAGAGAACTGCGCCGCTATATCATCGACACAGTTTCCCAGACGGGCGGTCATCTCGCCCCGAGCCTTGGCACGGTGGAGCTTACGCTCGCCCTGCACAGGTCGTTCGACTGTCCGGAGGACAAGATCGTCTGGGACGTCGGTCATCAGGCGTATGCGCACAAGATTCTGACGGGCAGGCGCGAGGCATTCGCCGGTCTTCGCCAGAAAGGCGGCATCACGGGATTCCCCAAGCGCGAGGAGTCCGTCTACGACGCTTTCGGCACAGGTCATTCGAGCACGTCGATTTCGGCCGCCCTCGGCATGGCGGCGGCGCGTGACATCGCGGGCGAGCATTACCGCATCGCCGCCGTCATTGGCGACGGCGCACTGACGGGAGGCGAAGCGTTCGAGGGACTGAACAATGCGGGGACACTGGGCAAGGACATCATCGTGATTCTGAACGACAACGGCATGTCCATCGCGCCGAACGTCGGCGCGATGTCCGAGTATCTGTCGCGCTTCCGCGTTGCACCGGGCTACCACCGTGCGAAACAGGACATCAAGAACTTTCTCAAGAGCATCCCGCACATCGGCGAACGCGTCTACCGGACGGCCGAGCACATCAAGGACGGCGTGCGCTCGGCGCTCGTGCCGGGTGGCCTCTTCACCGACATGGGCTTTCACTACATCGGCCCCTTGGACGGGCACAACATCGCCCTTCTGCTCGATGTGTTCGAGCAGGCGAAACAGCTAAAGGGTCCCCTGCTCATTCATGTGGAGACGTGCAAGGGAAAGGGCTATGCGCCGGCGGAGAAGGCGCCGGACAAGTTCCACGGCATCGGCAGATTCGACGTTGCCGACGGCACGACGCTGAAGAAGGCGGGCGCGAAGCCGACATACACGAGTGTCTTCGGCAAGGCTTTGCTGGAAGCCGCCGAAGAGGACGCGGATGTCGTCGCCATCACGGCGGCGATGCCCGACGGCACGGGTCTGCGCACGTTTGGCGAGAAGTATCCGACGCGCTTCTTCGATGTGGGCATCGCTGAGCAGCATGCGACGACGTTTGCTGCAGGCCTTGCGGCGGCGGGCAGGAAGCCCGTGCTCGCGCTCTATTCGACGTTTGCCCAGCGTGCCTACGACCAGATCTTGCACGACGTCTGTCTGCAGAACCTGCACGTCGTCTTCGCGCTCGACCGCGCAGGCTTCGTCGGAGAGGATGGCGCGACGCATCACGGCGTCTTCGACTACTCGTATCTGCGCCACCTGCCGAACATGAAGGTGCTCGCACCCAAGGATGAGAACGAGCTTGGGCGCATGCTCAAGACGGCGCTTTCCCTAGAAGGCCCGGTAGCTCTGCGCTACCCGCGCGGCGAGGGGAGCGGCGCGGCGTTGGAAGAGCCGTTCACTCCGTTGGAGAGTCTTGCGGCGGAAGTCTTGGAGGAGGAGGGAGAAATCGCGCTCCTCGCTGTCGGCAGCATGGTCAATGCGGCGCAAAAGACGGCGAAGCTTCTGAAAGAGGAGGGTCTTTCTGCCGCCGTCGTCAACATGCGCGCCGTAAAGCCCCTGGACGAAGAATTGCTGCATCGCATGTCGCACGAGAAGAAGATGCTCGTGACGATGGAAGAGAATGCGCTCGCCGGCGGCTTCGGCAGCGCCGTGCTCGAAGCCTTGGCAGACGCAGGTCTTCTCGTGCCCGTCGTGCGCTTTGGCATCGGCGATGCATTCATCGAGCAGGGCAAGCCGCAGGAGCTTCTGGAAATGGCAGGGCTTTTGCCTGAGCAGATGGCAAGAAGCATCCTCACGGCATGGAAGGGAGCACGCGATGGCGAAGGAGCGGCTTGACGTTCTGCTCGTCGAGCGCGGCCTTGCCGCGAGCCGCGAGCGCGCGCGCACGATGATCATGGAAGGCAGGGTGCTCGTCGACGGCAAGAAGGTCGAAAAGGCGGGGACGGGCGTGAAACCCGAGGCCGAGCTTCGACTTTTAGGCGAGGAGATGCCCTATGTGAGCCGCGGCGGGTTGAAGCTGGAAAAGGCTCTCAGAGCCTTTTCCATTTCACTTGCGGGAAAGACGATGGCGGACATCGGCGCATCGACGGGCGGCTTTACGGACTGCGCCCTGCAGAACGGCGCGGCGAGGGTCTACGCCATCGACGTCGGCTACGGTCAGCTCGCGTGGAAACTTCGCACGGACGCACGCGTGAAGAACATGGAGCGCACGAACATCCGCCATGTGACGCCCGAGGCGCTCGGTGAGCTCGTCGACTTCGCATCCATCGACGTCGCTTTCATATCGCTCGCGAAGGTGCTGCCGGCGGTGCGCTCCCTGCTGAAACCGCAGGGGGAAGTCGCGGCTCTGATCAAGCCGCAGTTCGAGGCAGGGCGCGAAAACGTTGGCAAAAAGGGCGTCGTGCGCGATCCGCATGTGCATGAGACCGTGATACGGGACGTCTTTCGTGCCGCGCAGGAAGCGGGATTTTGCATTCGAGCGCTCTCTTATTCTCCTGTCAAGGGGCCGGAGGGCAATATCGAGTACCTTATGCACCTCGTTGGAACAGGAGAAGAGTCTGCCGCGTCGGGCGTTTCACAAGAGGAAATCGTCGCCGTCGTAGCAGAGGCGCATACGGAATTGGACAAGTAGGCAGGGATTTGATGTTTACCATAGCGGTTTTTCCCAATGTGACGAAGGCGAATATTCGTGCGATCCTCGATCGCGTGCTCGCTTTCTTTGCCGATAAGAGGGTGTGCGTGCTGCTTCCGGCGAAGGAGGCGAGGCTCTTAGGGCACGAGGCGTACGGCATCGAAAACATCAACCGTCATCCGATCGACATGGCGCTGAGCATCGGCGGCGACGGCACGCTTCTGAATGTCTGCCGCCGCGTTTACGAGCAGACCGTTCCCGTCTGCGGCATCAACTTCGGCACGGTCGGCTTCCTCATCGACATCGAACTGGATGAGATAGAGACGAAGCTGCAGAAGATCCTCGACAAGGAGTACCACATCGAGGAAAGGCTCATGCTCTCGGGCTACGTCGTCCATCATGGCAAGAAGAGCTACAAGGGAAGTGCGGTCAACGACATCGTAGTGACGAAGGGCGGGCTTGCGCGTATGCTGCGTTTCGGACTTTCCATCAACGATACGCGCATCGCGAACTACAAGGCGGACGGCCTGATCGTCTCTACAGCGACAGGCTCGACGGCGTACTCCCTTTCGGCGGGCGGGCCGATCGTCAATCCACACGTCAAGGCGCTTGTCCTCACGCCGATCTGCCCGCATACCTTCGACATCCGTTCTATGGTGATTTCCGAGGACGATACGGTGCGCATGCGCATCAAGGCTGGACATTCCGATATTTTTGTTACCTTCGACGGACAGAAGTCGTTTCAGATTGCTGATGAGGATGAGGTGATCGTGCGCAAGGCGAAAAATCCCGCGCGCATTGTGAAATTCGGCGACAAGGATTATTACCGCACGATGAAGGAAAAACTTCTGGACAATGCCTGAGGGAAAGCGCGCTTTCGAGAGAACGGGGGAAGAGCATGAAGGTCAAGCGTCACGCGGTCATTCGTGAAATCATCGAAAACACTGCCATCGAAACGCAGGAGGAATTGGCAGCGGCGCTGCGTGCGCGTCAGATCGACGTGACGCAGGCGACCGTGTCGCGTGACATCAAGACGATGATGCTCGTCAAGGTGCCGGCGGGGAATGGCCGCTATCGCTATGCGCTGCCGAAAGAAAAGGGAGCCGTGCTCTCCAAGGAGCGCATGGCACGCCTCTTTTACGATTCCGTCGTTTCTCTCGATTACAGTGAGAACATCATCGTCGTCAAGACTCTGCCCGGCGCTGCCAATGCCGTCGCCGCCGTCCTCGATCATACGCCTTGGCAGGAGATCGTCGGCACGGTGGCGGGCGACGACAGCATCCTCGTCGTCGTCAAGCCTCGGGAGGCGGCGCCCGAGGTCGTGCGGCGCATGGAGAAATTCTTCGCTCAGTGAGAGGAACATCATGTTAAAGACATTGACGGTTTGGAATTTTGCTCTTTTGGAGCATGTGAAAATCGAATTTGGTGCGGGGCTGAACATCTTGACGGGTGAGACGGGCGCGGGCAAGTCCATCCTCATCGACGCCTTGGGCGCGGTGCTGGGAAAGCGTCTCGCGGCGACCGCCATACGAAGCGGCTGCGAATGGCTGCGTGTCGAGGCGGTTTTCGATCTGGAAGCGCAGACTGCATTGAAGAGTCTCCTTGAGGAGCAGGCGATTCCTGTGGAAGATGACGAGCTCATCATCACGCGCCAAGTCTCGCACAAGGGGAAGAGTTCCGTCCTCCTGAACGGCTGCCGTGTGACGCTCGCGCTGCTAAAAGAGCTTGGCGCCTATCTCGTCGACATCCACGGGCAGCACGACAATCTTGCACTGCTGCGCCCCGAAAACCAGCTTCTCCTCCTCGACACTTCGGACGCCGCCATTGAAAAGCAGCGCGATGTCTATCAGAAAAGCTTCGCCGCTTGGAACGACTGCAAGAAGCAGCTCAGGGCGAAGGAGGAGGAAGCGAAGAACACGACGGAACGCCTCGATCTCCTGCATTGGCAGGAAAAGGAAATCGAGGAGGCCGATTTGAAGGAGGGCGAGGACGAGCGCATCGAGGCGGAGATCAAGAAGCTCTCGAACGCCGAGAAGATTTCAGGCTTCGTCGAAGAATCCTACGCGCTCTTGAACGGCGATGTGGGAGGCAAGGCGCTGAACGTCCTCGCGGCTCTGAGCAAAGTCAAGAAGAACCTCGAATCGCTCTCGCGCTTCGGCAATGAGTTGGACAATGCCTGCAAGATGGTGGAAAACGCCTATTGCGACTTGCAGGAAGCGTCGTATGAGATTCGCGACTACGGCTCGGACATGGAATTCGATCAGCATCGGCTCGACTCGTTGGAAAGCCGCATGAGCGTCATCGACAAATTGTGCCGCAAGTATGGTGCGACGACGACGGACGTGCTCGCCCATCTGGCGAAGGTCAAGGCGGAACTGCAGCGCATCGAGAACTACGATGTCGACTTGGAAGACCTGAAGGCTGCACTGAGGAAAGCGGCGGATACGCTGAAAGAGGAGACACAGAAGCTCACGAAACTGCGCTCCGCCGCTGCCAAGGCGCTCTCCGCGCACGTCGGCGAGCAGATCAAGGCTCTCGGCATGGAGAAGGCGCACTTTTCCATCGCGCTCCGTGCAGCAGACTACAGTGCAACGGGAGCGGACGACATCGTCATGCTCTTCTCGGCGAATGCGGGCGAGAAGGAGCAGCCGCTGCAGGACGTCGCCTCGGGTGGCGAGCTTTCGCGCGTGGCTCTCGCCGTCAAGGCTGTTTCGGCCGCGAATGATGATTCGCCGCCGAGCATGGTCTTCGACGAGATCGACACGGGCATCGGCGGCAAGACGGCGCGCATGGTCGCCGAACGCATCGCCATGGTCGCTTTGCACAGGCAAGTCCTCTGCATCACGCATCTGCCGCAGATTGCCTGCATGGCGGACGCGCATCTTTACATCCACAAGGAGACGCAGGAGGGGCGCACGCTGACGGAAGTGCAGCTCCTCGCCGAGGGCGAGCGCATCAACGAGATCGCACGCATGGCGTCGGGCAGCGACATCACAGCGGCCGCGCTTGACAATGCGCGGGAAATGGTGGATAATGCTAGAATTAAACGCGCTGAAATCAGCCGCAGTTTCTCGAAATAAAGGGGAAAATATGTACGAAGATTTGTTGGAGAAAAAGCTCAGGAGTGAAAACATCTACGACGGCGTCCTGCTCCATGTTCGACGCGATACGGTGACGCTGCCGAACGGCAGGGAAGCTGTGCGCGAGTGGGTCAGGCATCCCGGCGCTTCCGCTGTCCTGCCCGTGTTCGAGGACGGTACGGTGCTGCTCGTGCGCCAGTACCGCTATCCCGTCGACCGCGTCACGCTTGAGATTCCGGCGGGCAAGCTCGATTCTCCGAAGGAAGATCCGCTCGTGTGTGCCGTGCGCGAACTTTCCGAGGAGACGGGATACACGGCAAAGCATTGGGAAAAGCTCACGACGATCGGCACGACCGTCGGGTTTTCCAATGAGTACATCCATATCTACGCCGCGCACGATTTGCAGGCGGGCGAGCAGCATACGGACGACGATGAGTTCATCCACGTCGTCAAGATGCCGCTCGAAGAGGCCGTAGAGCGCGTCAAATCCAGCGAGATCTTCGACGCGAAGTCCGTGACAGCAATTCTCATGACGGCGTTCGACAAAGCGAAATACTGACGGGAGGCGGAATATGTTTGGTTCTGATTTGATGTGGTTCATCGCGGGTATCCCGGGAATTTTGATTGCCATGGTCGTGCACGAGTATTCCCACGCACGCGTCGCCGTCGCCATGGGCGACATGACGCCGCGCCTCATGGGCAGGCTCACGCTCAATCCCAAGGCGCACATCGATCCCATCGGGCTTTTGACGCTGTTCCTCGTTCATTTCGGCTGGGCGAAGCCCGTGATGATAAATCCGAGGAATTTTCGCGACATGCGCAAGGGCGAAGTCCTCGTGGCTCTGGCAGGGCCGGCGTCCAACCTTGTCATAGCATTTCTGGCCATGCTTTTTTTTGCTGTCTACGCGCGTCTCGGTCTGCCTGTATCGCAGGGCTTTTATACGGTCATGCAGCTTCTCGCGCTGATCAACGTCAACTTCGCTGTGTTCAATATGATACCGCTGCCGCCCCTTGACGGTTCGCGCGTACTCATGGCATTCTTGCCGGGGCGCTGGGCGTATGAACTCATGCGTCTGGAACGCTACACGTTCATTATTCTCATTCTGCTGATCATGGTCGGGCCGTTCGCGCGCCTCTTGGGCGCTGTCTCCTGGGCGCTCTACTCCACGCTCGCGGCGGTCGTCGGTCTGCTCATCTGATTTGCTCTCATGGACAAGTATACGGTACGGCTCAATGCTTTTGAAGGGCCGATGGATCTCCTCATGCACCTCATCGAGAAGAACAAGATCGACATCTACGATATCCCGATGGCGGTTTTGACCGAGCAGTACATGAACTACCTTGAAGAGATGCAGGAGTTTGATATCGAGGTTGCGAGCGAATTTATCGTCATGGCGGCGACGCTCCTGCAGATCAAGTCGCGCATGATGCTGCCGAAGCCGCCGAAAGAAAAGGAGGAGGAAGAGGAGGAAGATCCGCGCAGGGAACTTGTGGAGCGCATCTTGGAGTATCGTCGCTTCCGCCGCGTCAGCGTGGAACTCGACGGTCTTGCCGCGCTGCAGGAGAGGGTGTTTGCGCGAAAGCCGCTGCCGCTTCCCGTGCGCCGCCTGCCACCGGAGGAAATGTCCGTCGCCCTGCTCGTCGACGCCTTTCGCATCGCCATGGAGGTGCGCGAGGAGATCACGATCCCGAAGGCACTCGTAGCGCCCGACGCCTACAGCATACAGGGAAAGATGGAGGACATCCTCGTGCTCCTCGACCGCGAGGGAGGGCAGATGCCGTTTGCCGCCGCATTCCCGTCGGGCACGCGTGCGGAGCTGATCGTTTCCTTTCTTGCACTGTTGGAGCTGATCAAGCTCCATTCCGTCGTGATTCGCCAGGGCGATCTTTTTGGCGATATTCTTGTTTGCCTAAGGACGAGTGATCACTGATGTTTATGGAAGAAATGCAGGCGCCTTTGGAGGCGCTCCTTTTTGTGCGCGGCGAGCCAGTGACGGCAGTGCAGCTCAGAGAAATCCTGCAGGTTGACGAGGAGAGCCTGGATGAGCTTTTGGCGCTTTACGCGAAGACGTTGGAGGAGCGTGGGAGCGGGCTCATGCTGCATTGTGTCGCGGGAGGCTTCCAGCTCGTCACGCGCCCCGAGTGTCATGCCTATGTGCAGAAGCTTGCAGAGGTGCAGGACAGGAAACTCACGACACCGACCTTGGAGACGCTCTCGATCGTCGCCTTCAAGCAGCCGATCACGAAGCAGGAAATTGAGCACATCCGCGGTGTGCGCGTCGAGCGAGCGCTGCAGAAACTCCTGGAAATGGAGCTTATCGAAGAAGTAGGCAGGAAGCCTGTTCTAGGGCGGCCGATCCTCTACGGTACGACGGACGTCTTTCTCAAGTGCTTCGGACTCAATGCACTGAGCGACCTGCCTGCTTTGCCGGCCTTGGAAGAGGTGGCGGAAGAAGGCGACGTGCAGCTTGAGCTGCTCGCCGCCGATGGGGAGGCTCAGATCGAGGAGGAAGAATCGCCGGAAGCGTTGACGGAAGATGGCGCAGAACGTGCTGAGGAGATTGACGACGCCTTGCATACGGAGGAAAACATTGATTGAATTATTGGCTCCGGCAGGGAGCAGGGAGGCGTTGACGGCCGCTGTGGAAAGCGGCGCTGACGCCGTCTATCTGGCAGGCAATATGTTCGGTGCACGCGCCTATGCGGATAACTTCGACGAAGAGGGAATGCGCGAGGCGATCGCCTTCGCCCACAGCCGTGATGTGCGCGTGCATGTGACGGTCAACACCATCGTGCGCGACGAGGAGATGGCGGCACTCTCCTGCTACCTGCGCTTCCTCTATGAGGCGGGGGCGGACGCCGCGCTCGTGCAGGATCTCGGCGTTTATCGGCTCGCGCGTCAGGCGGCGCCTGATCTGCCGCTGCATGCGAGCACGCAGATGACCGTGCACAATCTGGAAGGCGTGCTCCTTCTTCAGGAGATGGGCTTTGAACGAGTCGTGCTCTCGCGCGAGCTTTCGCTGGAGGATATCCGCTATATCACGGCGCACTGTCAGGCAGAGATTGAGACCTTCGTGCACGGGGCGCTTTGCGTCTGCTACTCGGGGCAGTGTCTGATGAGCAGCATGATCGGCGGCAGGAGCGGCAATCGCGGTCGCTGTGCGCAGCCGTGCCGTCTGCCCTATACGCTTGTCGATGAGACGGGCGCGGATGTTCTCGGCAAGGCTGCGGGGCAGTTCCTGCTCTCGCCCAAGGATTTGAAAACCATTGAGCTTTTGCCGGAACTCTTGGAGAGCGGCATCGCTTCGCTGAAGATCGAGGGACGCATGAAGCGTCCCGAGTACGTCGCTGTCGTCGTCGACGCCTATCGCCGCGCCATCGACGCCGTCGAGGCAGGCAGGGGACTGCCGAGCGCGGCAGAGGATGAAAAGGCGCTCGCGCAGATCTTCAACCGCGATTTTACGACGGCCTACCTAAAGAAGCGTCCGGGGCGCACGATGATGAGCGATTCCCGTCCGAACAATCGCGGCCTTCTCGTCGGACGCGTCTTGGAAAATGACAGGACGGCGGGGCGCGTGAAGCTGAAGCTCTCGGGTGATCTGGCCGAGGGAGATCAGCTGGATTTCTGGGTCAAGGTCGGTGGAAGGAAGACGGCGACGGTGACGGATCTCCGCGACAAGAAGGGTCGCTCCTGTCTCTCGGCGAAGACGGGCGAGGAGGTCACATTGCCTCTCGATGCGCCCGTGAAGCCGCACGACCGCGTGTTCAAGGTGTTCGATGCACATCTCATGGAGAAGGCACGCAGCTTTTTCCGCGCGGGCGCTCCCGTGCGGCGCGTGCCCGTGGCGGCGCATGTCCGTGTACGCCTAGGTGAGCCCCTTTCCATCGCCTTGCATGATCGGGACGGTTTTGCAGCACAGGCAAAGACGGGGTTTCGTGCAGAATCTGCAAAGAAGCGACCGTTGGATGCAGCGACCGTTGAAAAGCAGCTGCGCCGCATCGGTACGACGATCTTTTCCTTGCGGGAAGTCTCCCTCGATATTGAGGATGGAGTGATGGTTCCCATCAGCGAGATCAACGAGGCGCGGCGCAAAGCGTTCGCTGCCTTGCAGGAAGAGCGCATGGCGCATTATCGCCGCGCCGCCCTGCCGGCATTCCGCTATGAAGAAGCGCCTGCCCGCGCCGGACACAGGGGTGAGGCGCGTATCGCGGCGGCGACGGACACGCTCGCCGGCGTGCGCGAGGCGCTGCGCTCAGGCGCCGATGAGATCGTCTTCGGCGGCGATTCCTACCATCATCGTGCGATTCCCCTGCGCGACTACGCGGAGGCGGCGCAGCTCGCACGCGGCGCAGGATGCGCCATCGTGTTCAACACGCCGCGTCTCGTGCTGCGCCGCGACATGACGGCATGGAGAAAACTCGTCGAGGGTTTCGTGCGCCTTTCGCCCGACGCCGTCAGCGTCCACAACTTCGGCACGCTCCGCGTTGTGCGCGAGGCGGGGCTGAAGTTTTATGCCGATGCGTCGCTTCCTGTCATCAACTGCCGGGCGCTTGCAGAGCTTGCAGAAATGGGAGCGAGCCGCGCCGTTCTTTCTCCCGAGCTTACGCTGGAGCAGGCGGGGGCGCTTGCCGTGCGTGCACCTTTTCCCGTCGAGTGCATCGTCGAGGGAAATCTTGAACTCATGGTATCTGAATACTGTGCCTTGGGCAGTTTCCTCGGCGATGCAGCGTCAGGCTCGTGTTCGATGCCGTGCTGCAAGGGAAAGACGCGCTACGCCCTGTTGGACAGGAAGGACATGAAATTTCCGCTCGTATTCGACCAGTCATGCCACATGCACGTCCTCAACGGCAAGCGCCTTTCGATGCTGCTTCATGCGATGGAGTTTGCGCCGCGCGGCATCTCTTTTTTACGCATCGACGGGCGCTTCATGGAAGCGGCGGAGCTGGGAAGACGCGTGCGTCTTTACAAGGAATGGAGCCGCTTTTCAGGCACGCTCATCAAGGAGCAGGAGGAATATCTGAAGGAGCTTGAGGGCAAGGATGTGACGCGCGGCCATTATTTCCGCGGCGTGCAGTAAAAGAGAAAGGTTATGTATGGAAAAGGAAACACTCGACACGCTTGAGTACGACAAGATTCGCGCGATGCTGGAAAGGAAGGCAGGCTCCGTCCTCGGCAAGGAAAAGGCGCGAGCCGTCCTTCCGTCGGGCGATTTTGCTGAGGTGGAGGAGCTTCTGCGCGAGACGGAGGAGGCGGTTCGCCTCTCGGCGTTTTCTTCGCCGCCCATGGGCGGCGTCTTCGACATCCGCGAGTCTCTGGCAAAGGCCGAGCACGGCGCCGTGCTCGATCTCGGCGATTTTACCGATCTTTTGAGCACGATGCGCGCGATGCGAGCCGTCAAGCGCTTCTTCAAAGAAGTGGAGATGGACTTGCCGCTCATCAAGGAGCAGGCAAAGGGCATCGAGATTCTCGGGCAGTTGGAGCGCAGGCTGGAAAACAGCGTCGACGAGCACGGCAATTTGCTCGACGACGCGAGCGTCGAGCTTTCGCGCATACGGCGTGAATTGCGCTCAGGCAGACGCAGGGTGAAGGAGCAGATGGAAGCCATCCTGCACCGCACGGAGTATCAGAAATTCTTTCAGGACGCCATCATCACACAGCGTGCGGAGCGAAATGTCATACCGATCAAGCAGGAGTATCGCCAGAGCTTTCCAGGCATCGTCCACGACCAGTCGGCGAGCGGCGCGACGCTTTTCATCGAACCGATGGCTCTCGTCGACCTCAACAACGACCTCAAGCAGCTTGCGCTCGCTGAAAAGACCGAGGTGCAGCGCATCCTGCGCCTTCTCTCGCAGGAGGTCGGCAAGAACGGCAGTGTTCTTGAAGGGAATTGTGCCATACTCGCCTCTCTTGACTTCATCTTCGCACGGGCGAAGCTTGCAGCCGATATGCAGGCGACGCGCCCCGCGATCAATCGCGAGGGAAGGACGAAGCTCGTCGCCGCGCGTCATCCGCTGATCGATGCGGCAAAGGTCGTGCCCATTGACATCGCTCTTGGAGAATCGTACCGCATGCTGCTCATCACGGGACCGAATACGGGCGGCAAGACGGTAAGCCTGAAGACGATCGGACTCTTTGCGCTCATGGTGCAGTCGGGATGCTATATCCCCGCCGCCGCAGGATCTGAGATTTCTGTATATACGAATGTCTATACGGTCATCGGCGACGAGCAGAGCATAGAGCAGAGCCTCAGCACATTTTCCGCGCACATGTCGCATCTGGTCAAACTCTTGGAATGCGTCGAGGGCACGGATCTTCTGCTGCTCGATGAGATCGGCGCGGGAACCGACCCTGAGGAAGGGGCGGCTCTCGCTATGGCTATCCTTGAGCAGTTCCTCGCACGCGGCGCCTCGACGATCGTGACGACGCATTACTCGGAGCTGAAGACGTTCGCTTTTACGAGCGAGGGCGTCGAGAATGCCTGCGTGGAATTCGACGTCGAGACGCTGCGCCCGACGTACCGTCTGCTGACGGGGATGCCGGGCGCAAGCAACGCCTTTGCCATCAGCCGCCGCCTCGGCCTTTCGGAAGCGGCGATCCTGCGTGCACAGCAATTCATCAAGGCTGATCATGCGCAGTTCGAGAAGGTCGTGAACCAGCTCGAAAGCGAGAAGCTCATGTACGAGCAGAGGAACGCCGACATCCTGGAAAGGCAGCAGCGCGTGGCGAAGCTTGAGGAAAAGACGCAGGCGCTGAAGGATGAGATTCGCGAGAAGAAGGAACAGATGCTCAAGAAGGCGAGGCAGGAGAGCGCAAATCTCGTGCGGCGCACGCGGCGCGAGGCGGAGGAGATCATCAAGAGCCTCAAGGTGCAGTTCGACGACCTCGGCATAGAGAGCCGCCGCCGTGCCATGCAGGAGGCGCGGGAGAAACTGCAGGAAGCGGCGGAGCGCTCGCGCACGGGACTCCTCCCCGGCAAGGCGTACAAAGAGAAGATCGACATGCAGAAGCTCGCTGTCGGCGATGTCATCTATGTGCGAAAGCTCGACCAAAAGGCGACGGTGCTCAAGATCCAAGGCGCAAATATCGAGGTGCAGCTCGGCAATCTCAAGACGTATGTCAAGGCGGGAGACTGCCGCTTTGTCGAACGTGCGAGGAAGGAGCAGCCCGCCAAGAAAGGAAGCGGACGCACGAAGGGGGCGGGGACGCTTCTGCAGAAGACGGCGAACCTGCATCGCGAGATCGATGTGCGCGGGCTCATGGTCGACGAGGCGGAGCAAGTGCTCGGCAAGTTCCTCGACGATGCCGTCGTCGGCGGACTCGGTCAGGTTCTCATCATCCATGGCAAGGGGACTGGAGCGCTCAGAAAGGGCATTCACGATTATCTCAAGCATCACAAGAGCGTCGCCCGCTTCAACTTCGCCGACATCAGCGAGGGCGGCACGGGCGCGACGCTCGTCGATTTGCAGTGATGGAAGAGCGGGCAATAATGTCTTGCTCTGCCACTTTCGTTGCAGTATAATGAAAAGCATATCGTTGAACAGAGCAGGAGGAGCTTCTTCATGGAAAAACGTACCGATGCGACGCGCGCCTCGCGGCAGCAGCTGCAGAGACGCCTGGCACCGAAGTCGAATCCGAAGCCGCCGCCGAAGAAGAAAAGCCGCGGCGGCAATATTGTGCGCGCTCTCGTGGGTTTCCTCATCCTTGTTTTCGTCATGCTCGTCGGCATCGGTTGCGGCTTTTTGACGGCGAGCATGAATACGAAAGAAAATCTCGTTGAGGACATCCGTCCGCCGGCATCGTCTCATATCTATGACATCAACGGCAACGAAATCGCCAATGTTCATGCAACAGAGAACCGTGAGCCGGTAAAGCTCGCGCAGATTCCGAAAAATCTGCAGAACGCTTTCGTCGCAGTCGAGGACAACCGCTTCTATGAGCACATGGGCGTCGACCCGCGCGGCATTCTGCGCGCCGTCTATGCCAACGTCACGGGCAGGACGATCTCCGAGGGCGGTTCGACGATCACGCAGCAGCTCGCCAAAAATGCTTACCTGACGCAGGATCGGACGCTCAAGCGCAAGGTACAGGAAGTGTTCCTCGCCCTGCAGATCGAGCGCCAGTATACGAAGCAGGAGATCTTGGAGCTTTATCTGAACCAGATCTACTTCGGACAGGGCGCTTATGGCGTGCAGGCGGCGGCAAAGACGTACTTCGGCAAGAACGTCGAGGATCTCGATCTCAACGAATGCGCGATGCTTGCGGGCATACCGAAGAGCCCCAACTACTATTCGCCGTTCAACAACTTCAACGCCGCGCAGGAGCGCAAGGAAGTCGTGCTTGATCAGATGGAGAAGTACGGCTACATCAACCATGCGACGGCGCGCAAGACGACGGAAGAGAAGCCGACGCTTGCCAATAAGACACAGGCGAAGGATACGACGGGCGCGTACTTCATCGACTATATCACGCAGAAGGTCATCGACCGATACGGCGCCGACGCCATCTACAAGGAAGGCTTGAAGATCTACACGACGATTGACATGACGATGCAGAAGGCAGCGGAAGAGGCCGCGCATACCGTGGCCGTACAGCGCACGGACGGCAATGGCGTGCAGCAGCCGCAGATGGCGCTCGTCGCCATCGATCCGCACACGGGCTACATCAAGGCGATGGTCGGCGGCCGAGGTACGGATCAGTTCAATCGCGCGACGATGGCGGAGCGCCAGCCGGGCTCGTCGTTCAAGCCATTCGTCTTTGCAGCGGCGCTTGAGGCGAATTACTCACCCGATACCATCATTGACGACAGTCCGATTAAGATCGGCGGCTGGTCGCCGAAGAATTACAGCGGCAATTACAGCGGCAAGGTGACATTGCGCACGGTGGCGCGCTATTCGCTCAACGTGCCTACGGTCAAGATTGCCCAGAAGCTCGGCATAGAAAAGCCGATTTACTATGCGCAGGAAATGGGCATAACGACTCTTGTACTTGACGGCGAGCGCAACGATAAGAATTTCTCGACGGCGCTCGGCGGACTCACGAAGGGCGTGACGCCGCTGGAACTGACGAGCGCTTACGGGACGTTTGCAAACAAGGGCATACACGTCGAGCCTGTCGCCATCATTAAGATTCTCGACCGCAACGGCAAGGTTCTTGAACAGGCGGAGCTTAAGCAAAAGAGCGTCATCAAGGAAAGCAGTGCAGCGGCGTTGACGAGCATGCTGCAGGACGTCGTGCAGCACGGTACGGGAACGCGTGCAAACATCGGACGTCCTGCCGCAGGCAAGACTGGTACGACGGACAACTATCACGATGCGTGGTTCGTCGGCTACACGCCTGATCTCGTGGCTGGCGTGTGGATCGGCAACGACGACAACACGTCGATGGGCGTGATGTCAGGCGGCATGGTGCCAGCAGAGATGTGGAAGGCGTTCATGCAGAAGGTTGTCGCGGGCACGCCCGCAAAGAACTTTGACGGAGTGGCGTATACCGCAGGAAGTGTCAGCGAGATCAAGGATGAAAAATCTGCGAAGGACGAGAAGCATACAGATAAGAAGGAAAGGAATGCCAAGGATACGAAAAACGGCAAGGATGCCAGAGATGTGCCAAGACCCGAGGCAGGCGGCAGAACTATGGGAGACGGTGCACCGCAATCCGATTCCCCGCCCGCGCAGCAGCCGTCGCTCCCTGAACCGGGTGCAGGACCTGAGCCGGGCGCAGGCGTTTCCAAGGGCAGAGATTGATGTGCTTTGCAGGATGAGAAAAGAAGGGAAGAGTTCGTTGGCAAATGTTTTTGATGTTTTGAAAGAGCGCGGTTTCATCGCTCAATGCACAGATGAAGAAGGCGTGCGCGAACTGCTCGGCAAAGAGAGCGTGACCTTCTACACGGGGTTCGACCCGACGGCAGACAGTCTTCATGTTGGACATTTTCTCGGACTCATGGCGATGTCGCACATGCAGCGTGCCGGGCATCGTCCCGTGTGCCTCGTGGGCGGCGGTACGGGAACGGTCGGCGATCCTTCGGGGCGCACGGACATGCGCAGGATGCTGACGGATGAGGCTATCGAGCACAACTGCGACTGCTTCAAGAAGCAGATCGCGCGTTTCATCGACTTTTCTGAGGGCAAGGCGCTGATGGTCAACAACGGCGATTGGCTGAGGAAGCTCAACTACATCGAACTTCTGCGCGAGGTTGGGGCGCATTTCACCGTGAACCGCATGTTGGCTGCTGAAGCCTACAAAACGCGTTGGGAGAAGGGGCTGACCTTCCTCGAATTCAACTACATGGTCATGCAGGCCTACGACTTTCTGGAACTCAGTCACCGCTGCGGCTGTAAACTGCAGATGGGCGGCGACGATCAGTGGTCGAACATCATCGCGGGTGTCGAGCTGATCCGCAGGAAGGAAGCGAAACCCGCCTACGGACTGACCTTCACGCTTCTCACGAAGAGCGACGGTCAGAAGATGGGCAAGACGGCGGGCGGCGCCCTTTGGCTCGACGCCGAAAAGACATCGCCGTACGATTTCTACCAGTACTGGCGCAACATTGACGATGCCGACGTTGAAAAATGTCTTGCGCTCTTGACATTCCTGCCGATGGAGGAGGTGCGCCGCTTGGGCGCGCTCAGGGATGCGGCAATCAACGAGGCCAAGACGGTGCTCGCCTATGAGGTCACGAAGCTTGTGCATGGAGAGGCGGAAGCGAAGAAGGCGAAGGAGGGAGCCGAGGCGATGTTCGGCGGCGGCGCGGCATCCGCAGAACTGCCGACGTTCACACTGACCGCCGAGGAGATGGGCGCGAAGCTCCTTGACATCCTCGCAAAGAACGGCGTTTTCTCCTCGAAGAGCGAAGGCAGGCGCCTCATCTCGCAAGGCGGCGTCACGCTCAACGATGCGCGGGTCACGGATGCCGACTATCGCCTGCAGGAGGAAGATTTCTCCGATGGCACGGCGCTCGTCAAGAAGGGCAAGAAGAAGCATTATCGGCTTGTAAAAGCTTGAAGAAAAGGGCTACGTTATTTAAAATAAGGAGTTGCAAGGTTTCATGTCAGGACATTCCAAATGGGCGAACATCAAGAGGAAAAAGGGCGCGAATGATGCGATTCGCGGCAAGATCACGACGAAGATCGGCAGGGAGATCACCATCGCCGTGCGCATGGGCGGCGGCGATCCGACGGGAAATATGCGACTGAAGCTCGCGCTTTCCAAAGCGAAGGCGAACAACATTCCCAAGGACAACATCCAGCGCGCCATACAGAAGGGGCTTGGCGCTGCCGAGGGAAGCAACTATGAGGAACTGACCTACGAAGGCTACGGGCCGGCGGGCTCCGCCATCATGCTCGACATCCTGACGGACAATCGCAACCGCAGCGCCGCTGATGTGCGCCACATCTTCTCGAAGTACGGCGGCAATCTCGGCGAAACGGGCTGCGTTGGCTGGATGTTCAAACAGAAGGCCGTGTTCATCGTGGAGAAGGAGACATTCGAGGACGAGGACGAACTCATGGGCATCGTGCTCGATGCGGGCGCGGAGGACTTCAAAGCGGAGGACGACGTCTTCGAAATTACGGCTGATCCCGCTGACTATGACGCAATCGAGGCGGCGCTCGGCGAGAAGGGAATCGAGATGGCATCGGCGGAGATCACGATGGTTCCCGATACGACTGTCAAGCTTGAGGGCAAGGATGCGGAAAAGATGCAGAATCTCATCGATGCCCTTGAGGAAAACGATGATGTGCAGAATGTCTACAGCAACTATGAGTTTGATGAAGAGTAAGTCCGCAGAAGGCGCGGTCGTGCAGTTTTCATCGAGGAGAAGGCATGCTGGCGCTGGGCATTGATCCGGGCACGGCGATCTGCGGCTTTGGCTTCGTGTCCTCGGAGGGAAGCCGTCTCGTGCCGCATGCATACGGCGCTCTGACGACGAGTCCCAAGGCTCGCATGGAAGACAGGCTCATGAAGCTCTACGATGGGCTTGACGCCTTGATCAAGGAATATAAGCCCGACGTCATGGGCATCGAGCAGCTTTTCTTCAACCGCAATGTCACGACGGCGATTCCCGTCGGGCAGGCGCGTGGCGTCGTGCTTCTGGCTGCGGCCAAGAATGGCTTGGAAATCGCGGAGCATACGCCGCTGCAGGTCAAGCAGGCGGTGACGGGTTATGGCAAGGCGCGGAAGGAACAGGTCATCTACATGGTCTCAAAGCTTCTGCACCTCGCGAAACCGCCAAAACCCGATGATGTGGCGGATGCGCTTGCCGTAGCCATCTGCACGACGCACTGCATGGCGAGTGCCGCCTGGCGCAATCGCCTGTAGGGAGCATGGATGAATTTAGCGCGGTCTGCGGTTCAATGATTTTTAGGAGATTTTCATGATCGGTTTCCTGCGGGGAAAGGTCGCGCGCCTTTCCCTTGATTTTTGCTTTCTTGACGTTGCAGGCGTCGGCTACCGCGTCTTCATTTCGGGCGCGACGCATGGTCGCCTGCACATGGGCGAAGAAGTGACGCTCTTCACGCATCTTGCCGTGCGCGAGGACGCCATGACGCTCTACGGCTTCTTTTCTGAGGAGGAGTACGAGCTTTTTCAAATGCTCATCTCCGTCACGGGAATCGGTCCCAAGGCGGCGCTTGGCATCTTATCGAACATCACGCCAGAGAACCTCTGTCTTGCCGTAAGGAATAAGAAGGCGGACATTTTAACGAAGGCTCCAGGAATTGGCAAGAAGTCGGCGGAACGCATCATCTTGGAACTCAAGGACAAGATGAAGGGATTTATGACGGAGCACGAAGCGATTGTCGAGGAAGGCTTGCTCGAAGAGCCTGTCGAAGATATGATGCTTGCCGAGGCGGGCGCCGCGCTCCTCTCGCTCGGCTACACGCAGGCGGAGTTCACGCCGATCCTGCGGCGTGCCAAGGACTGCAAGGACGCTGAGGCGCTGATTCGTTTTGCGTTGAAGGAGTTTGCCCAACATCGCTGAGAAAGGAGGGGCGGAATGGAGGAAATGGAAGGGCGCATCATTGCGCAGGACGAACGGACAGAGGACACGTGGCAGTACAGCCTGCGCCCGCGAAAGCTCGCTGAGTACATCGGGCAGAAGAAGGCAAAGGAAAATCTCAAGGTATTCGTGCAGGCGGCATTGAATCGCGGTGAGGCGCTCGACCATGTGCTGCTCTATGGGCCGCCCGGCCTCGGCAAGACGACGCTCGCAGGCATCATCGCCAACGAGCTGGGCGTGAACTTTCGCATCACATCGGGGCCTGCCATCGAGCGCTCAGGCGATCTCGCGGCGCTCCTGACGAATCTCGGCGAGCGCGATGTGCTCTTTATTGATGAGATACACAGGCTTTCCAGAAGCGTCGAGGAGGTGCTGTACTCAGCGATGGAGGACTTCGCGCTCGATATCATCATCGGCAAGGGGCCGAGTGCACGCTCCATCCGTCTTGACATCGCGCCATTCACACTGGTCGGCGCGACGACGAAGGCAGGGGCGCTTGCAGCTCCTCTGCGCGATCGTTTCGGCGTGATCTCGCGTCTGGAGTATTACGAGCCGTCCGAACTCATGCATATCATCGAGCGTGCGGCTGAGATCCTGCAGATTTCCATCGAAAGGAGCGGGGCGGAGAAGATCGCACGCCGTTCGCGTGGCACGCCGCGCGTCGCGAACCGCTTGCTGAAGCGCGTGCGCGATTTTGCACAGGTCGAAGGAGCGTCGGCGATCACCGCCGCAATCGCCGACGCGGCTCTCGATCGACTGGAAGTCGACCGTATCGGTCTCGACCATACGGATCGCCGCATGCTCTTGACGATGATTCAAAAGTTCGCGGGCGGGCCAGTGGGACTCGAAACCCTGGCAGCTGCCATCAGCGAGGAGAGCGACACGATCGAGGACGTCTACGAACCTTATCTCCTGCAGCTCGGTTTCATCAACCGCACGCCGCGTGGCCGCATCGTAACGCGCGCCGCTTATGAGCATCTCGGCGTGCCCTATGTGGGGGAAGGAAAATGAGCTTAAAACTTTTGCTCCATATGTGCTGCGGGCCATGCTCGTGCTATCCTGTCAAGAAACTTCGGCAGGACGGCATTGAGCCTGTCGGATACTTCTTCAATCCCAATATCCACCCGTACAAGGAGTGGGATATGCGTCTGAAGACAGCGAAGGAATTTGCCGCCAAGGTGGAGCTGGAAATACGGACGGACGAAAATTACATGCTGCGCGACTTCTTGCAGCGTGCGCTCTTAGCCGAGCGTCTGCCCAACGGCCGCTGCCGCATGTGTTATACATGGCGTTTGGGAGAGGCGGCGCGCTATGCGAGCGAGAATGGCTTTGAGGCATTTACGAGCACGCTTTTCTACAGCATTCATCAGCAGCATGATCTCATGCGCGAGACAGCGGAGTTCTTCGCTCGCAAATACGACATCGAATTTTATTACGAAGACTTTCGCCCGGGCTGGCAGGAAGGAATCGACATCAGTCACGAGTTGGAACTCTACCGTCAGCCGTACTGCGGCTGCATCTTCAGCGAAGAGGAGCGCTACAGCAAAGCGATCCGCAAGGAAAGGAAGAAGCAAGCAAAAGCGAGGAAGCTGGCGCTGCAGATGCAGGAGCAGGAGATAGAGGCAGCTCAAGCCGCAGAATGAAGAAAGCGCTGATAAATTCGCCTCCCATCTTCATACATCGGGATGACTTCATTTTATCAGCGCTTCCTAAAAACTTCCGCCAAAAGCCGAAAGGTTTGGCGGAAGTTTTTTTGATGCAAATATGTATCGGTTTTTGTTCAACGGGCTATTCATCATCGAGATGAAAGGAGAATTTCTTGCCAGGAATAATGTAGTTGATGAGGAACTGCTCCTCCTCGGGAATGAGCGCCGCGACGTTGACACGGGCATCGGCGGGCTGCGGGTGCTTGATGATCTGCAGTTCGCCCATGTACCTGCCGTAGTCCTTGTTGTCGAGCGTAATGGCGCCATAGGGGCGCATCTTTTGGTTTTGCGGCAGGATGTCTTTTCCCATCTCCTTGAGCAGGGCGCGGCTCTCCTGCGCACGCACGGCGTCACGCGCCTCGTCGAGCCTTGCAGTGAAGACGTGCGCGAGAAGATCCTCCTGCACGGGTTCGCGCAGCGAAAGTTCGGCGCGCATGGTCACGCAGTTCTCCTTGATGACGGCGAGCGTTTCAAGTTCCCCTTGCGACGGCAGGGAGTCGCCGATAAAGATTGAATCCATGCCGATGGCGGCAAGATGCCGCGCGGCGAGGGAAAGCGGGAAGTCACGGTGCATTTCGAGCGTTGGCAGGCCGCAGCGAAGCGGCGAACGCCGGCGGAAATGACACGGCACGAAAGCGCCGACTGAGATGCCCGCCTTGTGCAGCATCGCCGTCTTGCGCACGAGCGTCGCCTCGGCAAGCCCCGTTCCTTCGCGCGGGTAGAAATTGTGCAGCGCGTCGATGTTGTCGAAGTTCGCATTCTCCTGCAGGAGATCCGTGAGGAACTTGCCCGTGATCGTCGAAGCGTTGAGCTGGATGCGCATGTTCTGGGTGTTGCGGCTCAGCTCAGCGACGCGGGCAGCACCGTAACCGTAGTCGATGCGCAGGGTATGGATGCCCATGAATTGGAATGCTGAGAGAGAGAAGTGGCGCATGCCGAGAAGTTCGAGCGTCTCAGGCGAGATGTCGGAGATGATCTCCATGTCGTGACTGCGGGCCGCCTGCACAATGGCGCTGAATTCCTCCTTGAGAGCGCTGTGATCCGTCTCCAGGATATGCAAGGAGGTGAATATGCGCGTGATGCCAAGTTTGGCGGCAGACTCAATGAGTTGAAGATTTTCTTTCGGGGTGTTGTCAAGGCCGGGATAAATGGAGATTCCTGTCTGCATGGCAATGCCTCCTTTCATTAGTTTGATGGCTCTTCGGGGTCTTGGAAGCCGAGCAGCCAAGTAGCGAGAAAGCCTGCGGCATAAGCGGTCAGAAGACCGATGAGGTAAATGGCGACTTTGTCCGTGACGGCGGCGAGCGGCAGCCCGGAGATGCCCATGGCGGAGGCGCCGACCATGAAGGCCGCCTGCACGGCACCGCCAAACGCGCCGCCGATGCAGGCCCCAAGGAAGGGGCGTCCGAGCGGCAGTGTAACACCGTAGATCAACGGCTCGCCGATGCCGAGAACGCCGACGGGAAGAGCCGTCGCCACAGTCTTCCTGAGGAAGGCGCTTCTTGTTCGGCAATAGACGCAGAGCGCTGCGCCGACCTGACCTGCGCCCGCCATGGCGAGCACAGGGAGCAGGATGGTCACGCCGTAGCGTGAAAGAAGCTCCGCATGAATGGGCGTCAATGCCTGATGTACGCCGAGCATGACCATCGGCAGCCACGCCGCGCCAAGCACGAAGCCCGTCAGGGCGCCGCCCTTGTCGATGGCTGCAGTCGCAGCTTGACCGACCCACTCGGAGAGGATGCCGCCCAAGGGCTGCAGGATGAAGAGGGCGGCAAGACCTGCGATGAGAAGTACGAGCAGCGGCGTGAGGAAGAGATCGAGCATCTCTGGCACATGGCGGTGCAGCTTCTTTTCGAGCCATGCCGCGAGGGCCGTGACGAGGAGGACGGCGATGATGCCGCCGCGCCCCGGCACGAAGGAGAAGCCATCTAAGGAAATGGCGGCGAGTCCTGGATGCGAGAGGATGACGGCGAGCGTGCCGCCAAGCATGGGCGAGCCTCCGAATTCCTTCGCAGCGTTGACGCCGACGAGGATGTTCATGCCGAAGAAGACGGCATTCCCCATGAGCCCGAGAAGTGCGGCATAAGGCGTCGCGGCAAGCGCAGGAAAAGTCTTCAGCGCGACGTTCAAAAGCCCCGTGATGATGCCGCAGGCAATGAAGGCGGGAATCAGCGGGATGAAGATGTTGGCGATGCGCTTCAAGAAGAGCTTGGCGGGCGTTGCATTCCTCTTCCGTATGGCTTCATGCAGTGCTTTGCCGTCGCCGACAGCAGAGCTTTGCGCCGTCTGATGCAAGGACGGCGCATCTGCAATATCGCTTCCTGCAGCGGTGTCCGCAGACGGCATTTCTGTCGTCGCGGCTGCAGCTTCTTGTTCAAGCAATTCCTTGAAGCACTCTGTCACGGAGGCGGCGCGGCCGGGACCGAGGATGATCTGCAGCTCTCTCCCGCTCGTATGTGTGCCCAATACGCCGTCGAGCGCTTGGAGCTTTTGCGTGAGATCGGGCATTTGCTCTTTGAGTTCAAGGCGCAGGCGCGTCATGCAGTTCGCCGCCTTGCAGATATTGGCGGCAGGTCCGACGAGTCGGAGGATTTCCTTTGCAAGCGCTTCGGCTTTCATGAAGATTCCCCCTTGAGAGCGCGTCTGATATAGCCGTCGGTGGCATCAAGCTGCCGCTGCGCCTCCTCGGCAGGAAGATTGGCGAGGAGCATGAGGATGGCGAGTTTTGCACTGCCCGAAGCCTTCGCCAGCGCTTCTTCCGCCTCAGCGCGGTTTTTTCCCGTCGCTTCGATGACGATGCGCCGCGCCCGTTCTTCAAGCTTGGCGTTGGAACTTTTGACATCGACCATGAGGTTGCCGTAGACCTTGCCAAGACGAATCATTGTACCCGTGGAGAGCATGTTGAGGATGATTTTCTGCGCCGTACCTGCCTTGAGCCGCGTCGAGCCTGTGATGACCTCGGGGCCGGTGACCGCCGTGATCGCGACATCGGCGAGTGCGGCGATGGGGGAGTCAGGCGTACAGGCGACGGCGATGGTCGCCGCACCGAGCGAGCGCGCGTAGTCGAGGCCGCCGACGACGTAGGGCGTGCGACCCGAAGCTGCGATGCCGCAGAGCACGTCTGAAGAGCTAAGGCCGCGCTCTCTGAGATCCTCCTGTGCGAGCGTGAGGGAATCTTCCGCTCCCTCCTGTGCACGGAAGACGGCATTCATACCGCCCGCGATGACGCCCTGTATGAGTTCGGGATTTGTGCCGAAGGTCGGCGGGCATTCGACAGCATCGAGAATGCCGAGCCTGCCTGACGTGCCTGCGCCTAGATAAAAAAGGCGGCCGCCTTTCTTTAGACGAACCGCAATGATTTCCACCGCCCGAGCAATCATGGGCAGGGCGTTTTCCACAGCCTCGAAGACTTTCCTGTCCTCATCATGGATGGTGCGCAGCATGTCGGAAACAGAAAGCTCGTCGATGTGAAGCGTCGCCGCATTGCGTTGCTCCGTCGTGAGCCTGTCAAGATCGATCATGAAGGCAAAGCACCTCGAATTCTTTTTTTATCGTTGAGAAGGAATTTAGACTACACGCACAAACGTCCGCTTTGCAGATATTGTGCGCTGCCTTTCATGAAAGTTACCCAATCGGTTTGCGCCTTCGGTTTGACTTCTTGGGATTCATAGTAAAAGAAACAACCTTCTTCAAATTCTTTATTTTGACATAAAAGGCGGAAATCCTCTTTTCCTGACAAAGAATTATCAAAAAAGTTCAATAAATTTTTGATAAGAACATAATGTAAAATTTTTCTGAGCAAACCCTCAGGAACCTAGCCAATCGGTCTGCGTCCTTCGGGCTTGACCTCTTGAGGTTTCACGCTATGGTAAAGAAAGTACAATAAATTTGGCAATTCCTAAAAACGCAAAGCAACTCCCGCAAGTTTTCGATAGCAGAAGTCGCTTTGCGATCTTATGAAGCTAGAACCATCTTTATATGGAAAAGCAGGCGTTATTCGAAAGTCTGCTTCACTTTGCAGCGAAGCGATAGGTGTGTCCGTCTTCCGTCACGACGCGCTTGTCGGATTTTGAAAGGAAGCCCGCAATGACTTCATTGCGCAGTGCGAAGTAATTGGCCGGGTCGCCGCCGGCTTCCCGCCAGAAAGCGCGGTGCACGTCGAGACGCAGTTCCCATGCGAAGCCTTCGTCGGACGAATCTATGACCATGCAGGCGCCGTCGCACGGCATGCCGTCGAGCATGAGGCTGTCCATGGCATTGAACAAGGCGCTCGGCCGCGACTCTTCCACAGCGGTTTCAGCCCCGAAGGCGAAGGCGGCTCGCTTCATGTCCTCCAAGCGTTCTGCATCCTGCTTCAGAAGCTTCGTCACAAGCGCGGCATAGCGGGATTCGGCATCCTCGATTTTGCCCAACAGCCAGCCATGGATGTTCGCCAGATCGATGATCGTTTCGAGCGGCCGCGACTCTTCCTTTACATAAGCGGCCACCTCTTCTGCGCTCATCCAGCCTTTTTCAACGGCAAGATTGGCAATCACCTTCGTCAGCTTTTCCTGTGACTGGATTTTCTCATACATGCGAAAATGAATCGGCCCTAAAAATGCACTCATTGCTCATACCTCCGTAAAAATTAAAGCTACTGTTATATTACACTATTTACGGGGGAAATGTTGTATCATTTCTTACCGAGGATAAATTTATTGGCTATTGTGCAAAGCTTTTTCCAGTGGCAGTGAAAATAGGGCGCGGTTGTGCTATAATGAAAGCATCTTTTATGAAAGCAATTTTGAAGAAAAGGACGATGCAATGATGTTTAAGCAAATCGCGGCTTTTTTTGTCTGTCTTTCGATGTTTTCCGGCGTGTCCGGATGGGCAGGGGCGACGGAGAAGGAGCAAGGTTCCTCCTACGGCGCATGGGTCAAGGATATTTCGGCGGAGAGTCCCGAGCCTGAGAAAGTGCATGCATCGGAAGTCAAATCTGCCGTTGCCGAAAAGACGGAAGATCCCTACAAGATCGTCATCAATGTGGCCGCACGCTCCCTGGGTGTTTACAAGAACAACGAAAAGATCCGCCTCTATCCTGTGGGATTGGGAAAGCTTTCTACGCCGACGCCCGTCGGTTATTTTTCCGTCTTGACAAAGGAGGAAAATCCTACATGGGTCGATCCCGGCGATTCAGGGAACACGATCCCTTCGGGGGAGGGCAATCCTCTCGGCTATCGTTGGATGCAGGTCTGGGGAAACTACGGCATCCACGGCACGAATCATCCCGAATCCATCGGCAGCTACGTCTCCAATGGCTGCATCCGCATGAAGGAGGCCGACGTCGAGGAGGTCTATGATTATGCGAGCGTCGGTACGCCCGTGGAAATCATGTATCAGCGCATCGTCATCGATAAGATCAAGGACAACATGATCGTTTACTATATCTATCCCGATGGTTATGGATATCAGCCGCTTGATGTCGAGACAGTAGCGAAGTGGCTTGCAGGCTACGGCGTGGATAAATTTGAATCCGACGAGGAAATCGAGCGGAAGATCGAACTGTCTGACGGTCAGCCCACATACGTCGCCAGGGTATATAATCTGTCCGTCAACGGAAAATCGATGAGCGACAAAGCTCTGATCAAGGATGACATCGTATATCTTCCGGCAGACAAGATTGCCGAACAGCTCAAGGTGCTTGTGACATGGGATTCCAAGTCTGCCACGTTGGGGACGAAGTACGGCAAGGCGATCGGCTACGAAAAGAAAGGATCGCTCTTCTTCAACGCGGAAGATGCAGGCGTATTGTTCCACCTGCAGGGCGGTTTGAGCAAGCGCGGCGTCTACGAGCTGACATCTATAAAGGAGACGCCCGCCGCTTCGACGAAGGAGGAAACCGTCGAGACGAAGGACAGCGTTGAGAGCGAGCCGATGAAGAGCGGCGAGGAAATGTCGGAAAGCGCCAAGATGCAGGAGCGCCGTCCTGTCGCAGCGAGAACGACGCGAATCTATCGCGAAGGACAGGCGGATGCGATGGATTCTGCAAAAAAATGACTCCCTATTCGGGAAGCCATCGAAAAAATCCGCCGCGATTTGCAATGAGGTGAGCATTGTTGAGCAAACGATTTATCCTTGTCGACGGCAGCAGTCTTCTTTACCGCGCATTTTATGCGCTGCCGCTTTTGCAGACGGCGGACGGCGCGTACACGAATGCGGTATACGGCTTTGCGAATATGCTGCAGAAACTGCTGAACGAATATGCGCCTGACTATCTTGCCGTCGCTTTTGACAAGGGGAAGAAGACCTTCCGCAATGAGATGTTTGCGGCGTACAAGGGGACGCGCAAGCCTACGCCGCCCGAGCTTTCGAGCCAGATTCCCATGCTGCACGAGTTTCTTGCCGCGCTGGGCGTACCTTTGATCGAAGAGGCGGGATATGAAGCTGACGACATCTTGGGGACGCTCGCCGTGAAAGCAGCGCGGGAGGACGTGGACGTCCTCGTCGTGACGGGCGACCGCGACGCCTTGCAGCTCGTGCGGGAAAATATCCGTGTGCTATTTACGCGCAAGGGTATGACGGATCTTTTGCTTTACGATGAGAAGCTGTTCTTGGAAGAGTACGGCTTCCCTCCAAGGGGACTCATTGATATGAAGGGCTTGATGGGGGATGCATCTGACAACATCCCGGGCGTTCCGGGCATCGGCCCGAAGACGGCGAAGAAGCTCCTCATCGACTGCGGCTCCTTGGAAGGCGTCTACGAACGCTTGGCGGAAGTCTCGGGCAAGAAGCTCAAAGAAAATCTCGCATCAAATAAGGAAAAGGCCTTTCTGTCCAAAGACTTGGCGACGATTCGCTGCGACATGCCTTTGGAATTTGCTCCCGATTCGTATGTGATGAAACCCAAGGGCGATGAATTGCAGGCTTTTTTCCAACGGTACGAGATGAAATCTTTGGCGACCGCGTTCGCCTCCTTCGCTGCGGCAGACGGAGTGCGGGAAGAAACTGCGCCGGAGCTTTCCCTGCATACGATGGATGATGAAGCGGCCAAAAAAGCCTTTGCAGAAAAAGCGGAAGAACAAGGCTTCTTTTCGATTGCCGCCTGCTTCGAGGGAAAGGTTCCTGACATGGAGGCGCGGCATCTCGTCTTATGCGCGGGGGGCGAGGTTCTGCTCGCTGAAGCGGCGGAATTGGCCTGTTTCTCTTCGTTATTTGAAAAAGAGGACATTCAGAAGATTGTCCATGAATACAAGCCGTTCCTTCATTGCGGCATGGGCTTCACTCCTTGTTTCGATGTTTCTCTTGCTGCATATTTGCTGGCTCCTGCCGCCTCGCAATACGATATGGCAAGCCTCGCAGCTGCATATCTTCCTTCTGTGAACGCTGAGGAAGCTGCACGGGAAGGAGCTTTGGGAGCAGCATGGTGTGCGGTGCTGCTAGAAAAGATCTATCCTGTTCTGAAGGAGCGTTTGGAAGAGCAGCAGCTTCTTTCTCTCTATGAGACGATGGAGTTTCCGCTCGTGAAGGTGCTCGCCGCGATGGAGCAGGCGGGCATCTATGTCGATCGGGTGGCCTTGCATGAAAAATCCCGAGAGATTTCCGCCCAGATTGCCCACTTGACAGCGGAGATTTATGATTTGGCGAAGGGCGAGTTCAACATCAATTCGCCCAAGCAGCTGTCTGCCGTGCTGTTTGAGCGTCTTGACCTGCAGCCGCCCATGGGAACGAAGAAGACGAAGACCGGGTATTCGACGAATGCCGAGGTGCTTGAAGCCATGCGCTTCGACCATCCGATTCTTGAAAAGATCCTTTCGTACCGCTTCTGGACGAAGCTGCAGTCGACGTATCTTGACAGCATGGAAGGCTTGATTTCTCCGCGCACGAAACGCATCCATACGCGGTTCAATCAGACGGTCACGGCGACGGGACGTCTGAGCAGCTCAGAGCCGAATCTGCAGAACATTCCCGTGCGTACGGACGAGGGACGGCAGATCCGTGCGCTCTTTGAACCGAGCGACGGCTATGACGCCCTTATGTCCGCCGACTACTCGCAGATCGAGCTGCGCATTCTCGCGCATCTTTCTGAGGACAGGAACTTTTTGGAAGCATTCCTGCACGGGCAGGATATTCATGCGCGAACGGCGTCCGAGGTCTTCGGCGTGCCGATGGAAGCGGTCACGCCGGATTTGCGCCGCAAGGCGAAGGCCGTGAACTTCGGCATCGTCTACGGCATCAGCGACTATGGACTTTCCAAGGATCTCCATATCTCGCGGCAGGAGGCAGCCGATTATATTGCGAGTTACTTTGCAAAGTGCAGCGGTATCAAGCGTTTTATCGATGGGGTTGTGGAAAAGGCGCACAGCGACGGCTTCGTCACGACGATTTTCGGCAGGCGGCGCGACCTGCCCGCCATCAAAAGCTCCAATTACAACCAGCGGACGCTGGCGGAGCGCATGGCGATGAACACGCCGATTCAAGGCTCGGCTGCCGACATCATCAAGCTCGCGATGATCAAGACGCATCGCGCGCTCCAAGAAGGCGGATTCAAGAGCCGCATCCTGCTGCAGGTGCACGATGAGCTTGTGCTCGAAATCATGCAGAACGAAAAAGAGCAGGTTGCGGAACTTGTGCGCGACGCCATGGAAAATGTCGTGCAGCTTTCCGTGCCGCTTTCGGTCGATATTCATACGGGCGAGAACTGGGCGGCAGCGAAATAAGGGGATGAGATGAATGCCGGAACTTCCCGAAGTTGAAACCATACGGCGTTCTTTGGAAAAAGTTGCGGCGGGACGGCGCATCACGGAGGTTGATGTGCTTCTGCCGCGAACGATAAGATTCCCAGAGGTCGAGGCGTTCCGCTCGCGTGTGCGCGGGCAGCGCATCCTTCGCTTGGAGCGGCGCGGCAAGTATCTGATGCTGCTTCTGGAGAGCGGGGAAACCTTGCTGCTCCATCTGCGCATGACGGGACGCTTTTATCGGCGCGATGCCGACACGCCGACTGGCAGACATGTGCGTGCCATCTTTCATCTGGACGATGGAAGTTGTCTCTTTTTTGAAGACGTTCGGACATTCGGCGAGATACATCTGCTGCAGCCGCAGGAAAGGAAGGCGTTTCCTGCATTTTCCTGCATGGGACCGGAGCCTTTGACCGAGGAATTTGATGCATCGTATTTATATGACGCCATGCAGAAGAGCAGTCAGCGCATCAAGAGCTTTTTGCTCGATCAGGGCAAGGTGGCGGGACTTGGCAATATCTATGTCGATGAAGCCTTGTTCTTTGCAGGCGTCCATCCTCTGCGAAGAGCGCATACGCTGAATCACGACGAGGCGTTCCGCCTTTTGCAGGCGATCGACAAGGTCATCGCTGAAGGCATCGAAGACGGCGGCACGACGTTTCGCGACTATGTGGACGGCGAGGGCAAGTCGGGCTTCCATCAGCAAAAGCTGCGCGTCTATCATCGGGAAGGAGAGCCGTGCCTCGTCTGCGGCACAAAGATCGAGAAGATTCGTGTGGGCGGGCGCGGCACGCGCTTCTGCCCGCATTGTCAGCCGCTGCGCGACGGCAAGCTGAGATTGATCGGCTTGACCGGCGTCATCGCGAGCGGCAAGAGCACGGTCAGCCGCCAGCTCATGAAGCTTGGCGCACACGTCATTGATACCGATAAGATCGCGCACGATCTGGCGAAGCCGCACAAACCTCTTTGGGACGCCTATCGCGAGCATTTCGGCGAAGAGATCTTGGCCGAGGACGGCAGTCTTTGCCGCGAAAAGATTGCGGCGCGAGTGTTTTCCGATCCCGAGGAGCGGCGCTGGATCGATGGGGCGGCGCATCCGTTGATTGCCGCAAGCGTGAGGAAAAAGATTGCCGCTCTTGAGAAAAAGGGCGCGAAAATCATCTTCCTCGATGTGCCGTTGCTCTTTGAGGCGGGCTGGAATCGCATGGCAGACTTCATCTGGCTCGTCTCCGTGTCGAAGGAGACGCAGCTGGCGCGTCTGATGAAGCGCAACGGCTATACTGAGGAGGAAGCGGCGGCAAGGATTCGCTCGCAATTTCCGTTGGAGGAGAAGAGGCAGCGTGCCGACTGCATCATCGAGAACGATGGCACGCTGCAAGAGACGGCTGCACAGGCAGCGGCGGCATGGGAAAGGCTGTCGGCACTTTGAGATGCGCCGCACGGAGGGAAGAGGGAGCTTGCATGACGGAGGGCAATGATTTTTACAGGCGCGTCAGGCAGAGACGGCAGGAGACGAATCGTCGTTTTGCCGCCTTCTTCCTTGGCGTCGTCATCCTGTGCATGGCGTTTTCCTTTTTTTTCGCCATGCAGTCGGAATCCATGCAGCGTCAGTACATCTACCCCTATCCATATCGCTCGGTTGTCGAGCATTACGCTGCAAAGTACAAGGTGGACAGTTCTCTCGTGGCGGGCATGATCTTGTCGGAGAGCAAGTTTCAAAGCGGGGCGAAATCGCATCGCGGCGCCGTCGGCCTGATGCAGCTGATGCCGGAAACGGCGCTGTGGATTTCCGAGCAAATCGATGATCAAGAGTATAATCCGGGCGAACTGCATGAACCGCAGAAGAACATCGAGTACGGCACATGGTACATCGCTTCGTTGGAAAAGGAGTTCGAGGGAAACGACGTGCTGGCTCTGGCAGCGTACAACGCCGGACGCGGCAATGTGCACGATTGGATGGAAGAAAATCATTGGGGAATGGATTTTCGAGAGGTTTCCGCCATACCTTATGAGGAAACGCGCGCCTATGTGATGAGTGTTCTGAAGAACAGGCAGAAGTATTTGGAGCTTTATGGCGATAGGGAAGATTGAACGAGGCGTATGATGCAGAAGAAGCTATGTATTGTTCCGGAAAAAAGAAATATCCTGCGCGAACTCACGCAGGGCATCGAGCTTACGCAAGCGGAGCAGAAGATTCTCTTTGCCGCCGTCGTCAAGCATGTGGAGATTTCCCTGAAAGGAAACTCCTGGGAGATTCTGCTGCAGACGCAGGAATTCATCCGCACGAGACTCCTCGACTATGTGGGCGCATACATCAAGAAGCGGGTGCATCTCGAGAATCTTGTGTTTTATCAGGATGTTCTCGATATTGAGGCTTCCATTGAGCGCGCATGGAAGGAGCTCTGCCTCGTTGCCGCCAACGGCAATCCGACGGTGCTCCATCTGCTCAAGAATGCAAAGCGCATCTTCGATAGGAGCAGTCTGCTCCTTGAGGTCAAGGGCGAGCTTTCGGGCGAGATTCTGCGCGCGCACGATGTGCCGAATCTCCTGCAGAAGGCCATCGAGAAGATGCTCACGATTCGCTGCACCGTTTCGTACAAGGCGCTTGACGAGGAATACGACATCCTGGAAGAGGAGGGCGACCTCGTGATGGATCGCGTCTATGAGGAAAACTTGCGGCAGAAGAAAGAAGCGTCTGCCGCGGCGCCTTCTGCGGCGCAGCCGAAAAAAGCGGCTGCGGCTTCTGCGCATCGGTCAGCGTCCATGACGCGGACGGCGGGGCATGGCGCAGACTTGATTTTTGGCAAGAGGTTTACGGGCGAAGCGATTTCCATCGACGACACTGACGGCGAGATGAAGAACGTCATCCTGACAGGTACGATCGGGCGCGTCAGCTCACGGGAGTTCAAGACGAACACGAAGCTGCTGCTCTTCGATCTTGCCGACGCGACGAATGGTATCAGCTGCAAGAAGTTCTTCAAGGAAAAGGAGCAGGAAGCATACGACAAGGCACTGGCTTCCGTGAAAGAAGGGATGCTTGTACGAGTCAAGGGCGCGATTCGCTTTGACACGTTCCAGAACGAGTTCATGCTCTTCGTCGATTCGATGCAGAAAGTGGAAAAGCCGAAGCGCGAGGACAAGTCCGAGGTCAAGCGCGTCGAGCTTCATGCGCATACGCGCATGAGCAACATGGATGCCGTGGTCTCAGCGGAAACGCTGATCAAGACGGCGGCTTCCTGGGGCTGGCCTGCCATCGCCATCACCGATCACGGCGTCGTACAGGCGTTTCCCGATGCAGCCAAGGCGGCGTCCAAGCTCGACATCAAGGTCATCTACGGCATGGAAGGCTATCTTGTCCAGGAGGATTTTGAGCAGAAACACGCGAATCATATCATTTTTCTGGCAAAGAACTTGAATGGTCTGCGTAATCTCTATCAGATGGTGTCGCTGTCGCATCTGAAATATCTGCATCGTCAGCCGCGTCTTCCCAAGCACATCATTGAGGAATACCGCGAGGATGTCATCATCGGCTCTGCCTGCGAAGCGGGCGAGCTGATCCGCGCCATCGTCGCGCAGAAGCCTGAAGAGGAGCTTTTGGAAATTGCGAGTTTTTACGATTACCTTGAGATCCAGCCCATCGGCAACAATGAATTCCTCGTGCGAAGCGACAAATTCCCGCATATCAAGGATGACGAGGATTTGCGGCGCATCAATCTCAAGGTGGCGGAGCTGGCGAAAAAACTCGGGAAAATGCTCATCGCTACGTGCGACGTCCATTTTCTCAATCCCGAGGATGCGATCTACCGCGCGATTCTCATGAAGGGCAAGGGCTTCGAGGATGCGGAACTGCAGCCGCCGCTTTTCTTGCGCACGACGGAGGAGATGCTCGCCGAGTTTGATTATCTGGGCGAAGAGGCCGCCTACGAGGCGGTCGTGACGAATCCGCGCAAGGTCAGCGACATGATTGAGAAGTTCAAGCCCATTCCCGACGAGCTTTATTCGCCGATGATTCCGGGTGCTGCGGAGGAAATCCGCGATATGTCGTACCGCAAGGCGCGTTCCCTCTACGGCGAGAACCTGCCCGAGGTCGTCGAAGCCCGCTTGAAGCAGGAGCTTACGCCGATCATCGGGCATGGTTTCTCGGTGCTCTACCTCATTGCCCAACGCCTCGTCAAGAAGTCGAACGATGACGGCTACCTCGTCGGCTCGCGCGGCTCGGTCGGCTCGTCCTTCGTGGCGACGATGACCGACATCACGGAGGTCAACCCTCTGCCGCCGCATTGGCGCTGCCCGCACTGCAAATTCAGCGAGTTTGTCGAGGACGGCTCCGTCGGCTGCGGCTACGATCTGCCGAGCAGGAAATGCCCCGTCTGCGGCACGGAACTTCTGAAAGACGGACATGACATCCCGTTCGCCGTGTTCCTCGGGTTCGACGGCGACAAGGTTCCTGATATTGATTTGAATTTTTCGGGCGAATATCAGCCCGTGGCGCATAAGTATACGGAAGAGCTTTTCGGCAAGGACAATGTCTACCGTGCGGGCACGATCGCCACGGTCGCCGACAAGACGGCGTTCGGCTATGTGAAGAAGTTCTTTGAGGAGAAGGGCGTCAAGAAGCACAATGCCTACATCGCGAGTCTCGCCGCCGGCTGCATGGGCGTCAAGCGCACGACGGGACAGCATCCTGCGGGCATCATGGTCGTGCCGCGCAATATGGACGTGCACTTTTTCACGCCGATCCAGCGTCCCGCCGACGACAAGAACACGACGACGATCACGACGCATTTCGACTATCACTCGATCAGCAGCCGTCTCGTCAAGCTCGACATCCTCGGACACGATGACCCGACGGTCATCAAGATGCTCGAAGACCTCACGCACCGCGATCCCAAGACGATACCGTTCGACGATCCGGCGACCTTGAGCATCTTTTCTTCGACGAAGGCGCTGGGGCTCGATCCCAAGGAGCTTGGAGCGAATTCGGGCACCTTTGGCATTCCCGAATTTCGCACGGGCTTCACGCGCCAGATGATCGACGATACGCATCCGTCGTGCTTCAGCGACCTCGTGCGCATCTCGGGCTTTTCGCACGGCACGGACGTCTGGCTCGGCAACGCGCAGGATCTCATCCGCAGCGGTCAATGCACCCTGCGCGAAGCCATATCGGCGCGAGATGACATCATGATGTACTTGATTCACAGCGGCATCGATCCGCTCCTTTCCTTTCAGACGATGGAATCAGTCAGAAAGGGCAAGGGCATCAAGGAAGAGACGGTGAAGATCCTGCGCGAGGGGGGCATCCCCGAATGGTACATCGAGGCGTGTCAGAAGATCAAGTACATGTTCCCGCGCGCCCACGCGACCGCCTACGTCATGATGGCTTGGCGCATCGCTTACTGCAAGGTGCATTATCCGCTCGCCTTCTATGCGGCCTATTTCTCGATTCGTGCGGCGGAATTTGACGCTGATGTCGTGGCGCGCGGCAAGGACTATGTGAAGAAGCAGCTCGACGCATTGGAGGCGAAGGAAGCGCCCGACATCAAGGAAAAAGCGACGATCATCGTCCTGCAGCTTGCCTGGGAGATGTATCTTCGAGGCTTTTTTATGGAGCGCGTCGATATCTACGCTTCCGAAGCGGAGCGCTTCGTGCTCCACGAGAAGTCCCTCTTGCCGCCGCTCGCCTCCTTGGGCGGCGTTGGAGCTTCCGCCGCGCGCAGCATCGTCGAGGCGCGAAAGGACGGACTCTTCACGTCCATCGAGGACATCAAGAAGCGCACGGGCGTATCGAAGACGTGCATCGAGGCGCTGCAGGCGCACGGCTGCCTTGCCGATATGGATGCGAGCGATCAGATGGAACTTTTCATGTAGTTGGGGGCGGCTTCGGCTTGACCTCTTGGAACGTCATGAGAAAATAATATGACATTTCAAGAAAAATACTATATAATGATACGCAGATTTCAGTTTTGTAAGGAGTACGTCAATTTTTCATGGGAAATGGTATCTTGCAGAAGAAGAGGGCATTTATCGGCGTCTATGGCTGCCAGATGAATATTTCCGATGCGGAGCGGATGGAAGGCCAGTTGGCGACGCTTGGCTACGAGCGTACGGAGGATATGGCGCGCGCCGATCTCATTCTTCTGAATACATGCTGTGTGCGGGAGACGGCGGAGGACAAGGTCTACGGGAAGATCGGCGAGATCAAGCATATCAAGCGCGCGAATCCCGCGCTCATCTTTGGTATCACGGGCTGCATGGCGCAGAAGGAAGGCGAAGCCTTGATTCGCCGTGCACCGCACATCGACTTCGTGCTTGGAACGAACAAGGTGCATGAGCTGAAGGCGACGGTTCGCCAGCTTGAATCCGCAAGGCGCGGTCCTGTCGTCGATGTGCTTTTGGGCGATGCGCCGCTGCCCGAGAACGTGCCGATCGAGCGCACGGGACGGCTTTCCGCTTGGGTGCCCATCATGTACGGCTGCAACAATTTCTGTACCTATTGCATCGTTCCCTATGTGCGCGGCCGCGAGCATAGCCGCAGGCCGGAAGACGTCGTGCGCGAGGTGGAAGAGGCGGCAGCGCAGGGCTTCAAGGAAATTACGCTCCTGGGACAGAATGTCAACTCCTACGGCAGGGATCACAAGCTTGCGAGCTTTGCGGAGCTTCTGCTCATGGTCGATGCGGTCAAGGGCGTCGAGCGCGTGCGCTACATGACCTCACATCCCAAGGATCTCAGCGATGCTGTCATAGACGCAGTACGTCAAGGCAGGCACATCTGTCCGCATTTCCATCTGCCCGTGCAGCATGGTTCTGATCGAATCTTGCGGGCGATGAACCGCGTCTATCGAAAGGACGCATATCGTTCTCTCGTCGAGCGGATTCGTGCGGCGGTTCCGGACGCAAGTCTCACGACGGATCTCATCGTCGGCTTTCCGGGCGAGACAGAGGAGGATTTTGGGGAATTGCTCGACTTCCTGCGGGAAATTCGCTACGACGCCGCCTACACGTTCCTTTACTCGAAGCGCTCGGGCACCCCGGCTGCGACGATGGAGGCGCAGGTGGAAGATTCCGTCAAGAAGGAACGTCTGCACCGTCTCATGGAGGTGCAGAATGAAATCAGTTTGGAAAAGAATGCGGCGCTCAAAGGAACGGTGCAGGAGGTTCTGGCGGAAGGGCCGAGCCGTACCGATGAGGATGTGTGGACGGGCAGGACGGGGACGAACAAGATCGTTCTGTGGCGGAAAAAGGGTCAGGAAACTGAGGGCGACATCGTGCGCGTGCGCATCACGCAGCCGCAGACATGGGTGCTCAAGGGTGAATTGCAGTAGGGCGGGGGCGGCATAGGCTGCCCTTTTCTTGTTCGAGAGCGCTTTAGGAGGCTTTATGGAACTCACACCGATGATGCAGCAGTATCTGGAAACGAAGAACCGGCATCCCGACGAGATACTGTTCTTTCGGCTCGGCGATTTTTATGAGATGTTCTTCGATGACGCCAAGCTCGTTTCTCGGGAACTTGGGCTGACTTTGACGAGCCGCAGCGGCAACAAGGAGAAGACGCCGATGTGCGGCGTTCCGTACCATGCCGCTGAGAGCTACATTGCGAAGCTCATCAACAAGGGCTACAAGGTCGCCATCGCTGAGCAGATCGGCGACCCGAAGGCGAAGGGGCTTACGAAGCGCGAGGTCATAAAGATTGTCACGCCCGGCACAGTGCTCGCGGAATCCTCGCTGCACGATGCGCAGAACAACTATATAGCTCTGATTTTTGAGGAAGAGGAAGCGCTCGCGCTCGCCGCCGCCGATGTTTCGACGGGCGAGTGCTTCTACGGCGTTTATGAGGGAAAGGCCGCGCGGCAGATGCTCTTCGATGAGCTTTATCGTCTGATGATGCCGGAACTCATCCTGATGGGCGAGATTGCTTTTCGCGATGAACTCGACGAATTCCTCGCGCTTCGGATGCCGAAGTGCGCCCTGACGCATCGAAAGGCTGCATTCCCCGATTGGAAGCTGCGTCTGACACAGCACTTTGACAAGGATTCCTTGCCGCGGCGTGAATTTGCACAAAAGGCGGTCGCTGTCCTGCTTGACTATCTGCATGAGACGGTCAAGACAGATCTTTCGCATATCAACCGCCTGATCTACCTCGATGCGAGCGCAAACCTCGTCCTCGACACATATACTTTGCGCAACTTGGAGATCATCCGCAATCTGCGTGACGGCGGCAAGAAGGATACCTTGCTCGACGTCCTCGACTTCACGAAAACGGCGATGGGAAGCCGCCTTCTGCGCAAGTGGCTCGAATATCCGCTGCTTTCCCGCGAAAAGATTGAGCGGCGCTTGGACGGCGTGGCGGAGTTTGCCGCAGACTTTTCCCTGCGCGAGGATGTGCAGGTGCATTGCCGGGAAATTTTTGACTTCGAGCGCCTTTTGACGCGCATCGAAGTGGGCACGGCGAATGCGCGAGATCTCGTCGCGCTGAAGCTGTCGCTCGGGGCATTGCCTCCTTTGAAGGCGCGGCTTGCCGCAGTCTCTGCGCCGCTCTTGCGCGAAGCAGAGGGCGGCGTCGCGCTCTTTGAAGAAATCGTATCGCTCTTGGAGCGTGCGATCGTGGAAGAGCCGGGCATTTCCCTCAGAGAAGGCGGCATCATCAAAGAAAACTATGATGCGGAACTCGACGAGTATCGCCATATCTCGCATGACAGCAAGAAGATGCTGCAGCAGATGGAGGAGCGTGAAAAAGAACTCACAGGAATCAAAACCCTGAAGATCGGTTACAACAAGGTCTTCGGCTACTATATCGAGGTGCGCCGCAGCGGCGCCGATCTCGTGCCCGAGCGCTATATAAGAAAGCAGACATTGGCGAATGCCGAACGCTACATCACGGAGGAACTCAAGGAGTTTGAAACGAAGATTCTCGGCGCACAGGAAAAGATCGTCCAGATCGAATATCGCCTTTTCACGGAGATCCGCGAGACGATCAAGGCGGATCTGAGCCGCATTCAGCAGACGGCGCAGCACATCGCCGTCCTCGATGTGCTCGCAAGTCTCGCCGAAGCTGCGAACAACTATAACTATGTGCGTCCCAAACTCGCAGCAAATGGGGAAATCTCCATTCGCGACGGCAGGCATCCACTCGTGGAGCGCATTCTCACGAACGACCTCTTCGTGCCGAATGATACTGAACTAAACCATCAAGAATGCGAGGTCATGCTCATCACAGGGCCGAATATGGCGGGAAAGTCGACCTACATGCGCCAAGTCGCCCTTTTGACGCTCATGGCGCAGAGCGGCAGCTTTGTACCGGCGAAGGAGATGACATTTTCTCCCGTTGACCGCATCTTCACGCGCATCGGGGCGAGCGATGACCTTGTCAGCGGGCAGAGTACCTTCATGGTCGAGATGAATGAGGTGGCGCAGATCTTGAAGTACGCGACGAAGGACAGCCTCGTGATTCTCGATGAGATCGGCAGGGGGACGAGCACCTTTGACGGCATGAGCATCGCGCGCGCTGTCGTTGAATACATGCGCAGCAAGATTCATGCCAAGACGCTGTTTGCCACGCATTATCATGAACTGACGGATATGGAAGACGAACGCATAAAGAACTATTGCATCGCGGTCAAGGAACGCGGCGCGAAGGTCGCCTTCCTGCGCCGCATCATCCGGGGCAGCGCGGACAAGTCGTACGGCATCCATGTGGCGCGTCTGGCGGGTCTTCCGAAGAACGTCACGCAGAGGGCGCAGGAAATTCTCGATGAAATCGAGCAATGCGCGGGCATCGCCGTTTCCTCGAAAGCGCCTGAGCAAGCGGCGCCGCAGGAAGAAGCCGCCTTGATGGGTTCGCTCTTCGCCCCGTCCCTGCGTGATACCATTCTGTCGCTCGATGTCATGGCCATGACGCCGTTGGAAGCTTTGAATGAACTGTACCGTCTGCAGCAGCAGGTGAAGGGAGAGGAGGGAAAGCGATGAGCCGAATTCATGTGCTCGACGACAATACGATCAACAAGATCGCAGCGGGCGAGGTCGTGGAGCGCCCTGCCTCCGTCGTCAAAGAACTTGTAGAAAATTCGATCGATGCGGGAGCGACGAAGATCGAAGTGGAAATTATGGCGGGAGGCACGAGCCTCATGCGCGTGACGGACAACGGCTGCGGCATGAGCCTGGAGGATGCAAAACTTGCCATCGAGCGTCATGCGACGAGCAAGATTCAGGAAGTCGGCGATCTCTATTCCTTGAGGACGCTCGGCTTTCGCGGCGAGGCCTTGCCGACGATAGCCGCCGTCTCCCGCTTCCGTATGCGCACGCGAAAAGAGGGCGAAGAACTCGGTACCCAAGTGAGCATTATCGGCGGCGTCACGCACGACATCGGCGAGACGGGCTGCAGTCTGGGCACGACGATCCAGGTCGAAGATCTATTCTTCAATACGCCCGCGCGCAAGAAGTTCCTCAAGACGACGCATACGGAAGGCGGGCGCATCAGCGACTTTATGACGAAGCTCGCGCTTTCTCGCCCCGATATAGCATTTCGTCTCATCAGCAACAATAAAACGGCAGCGATGACGCCGGGAAACGGTTCGCTCTTTGATGCCATTCGCAGCATTTACGGCTCACAGGCCGCCGGCGCACTTCTGGCGCTTTCCTTCGAGGATGAGGACATCAAGATCACAGGCTATATCACGAAGCCTTCGATGCTCAAGAGCAGCCGCGCTTGGCAGACCTTCATCGTGAATGGCCGCATCATATCGAATAAGGCGATTGCCAAGGCGATCGACAACGCCTATCACTCGCTCCTGCCGAAATCGGGCTTTCCCATGGTCGTCCTGAACATCGCTGTGCCGCAGCGCTCCGTCGATGTCAATGTCCATCCGCAGAAGAGCGAGATGAAGTTCGAGGACGAGGGGCGCATCTTCAAGGCGGTCTACAAGGCGGTGGTCGACGCCATCCGACCCGTCGGGCAGACGCTTGAGGATGTGGCGGCTTCCGTGCAGAATGTCGAGCGCCGCTATGCGATGGAGCCGATGCAGTTTGTCGCAGCCACTCAGGTATCGGAGGAGGAAGATTTCGCCGGGAATGGTTCGGTTAAGGCCTCTTTTGGTATCAGATATACGGAGAATCTTTATCAAGCATCACCCGCGCAGGCGGCGATGAGTTTCGCCGAAGCGCAGAGTGTCCTCAAGGGCGAAGGTGCGGCATACAGCGCACACGATGTCGCCTCCGCTGACGGAGGACTCGTGCGCGAAGCGCGGGATGCGGCATATAAGCCGCAGGGAAGAGCCGCAGAGATGCCGCTTGCCGACGTGTCGGAAGCCGGTCTTTACCATGCGGGCATCACGCCGATCGGGCAGGTCGATCTCTGTTATATCATCGCGAAGGACAAGGACGGCCTCTACATCGTCGATCAACATGCGGCGCACGAACGCATCCTTTATGACAAATTTTCCGCCATGGCGGAGCGCATTCCGTCACAACAGCTTCTCGTGCATCCGATCTTGTCGTTCGATGCGAGGGAAGCCGCGCTCGTATCGGAGAATCAGGAGCTGTTCCGCCGTCTGGGCTTTGACATGGAGGCCTGCGGCGAGCGCGATTTCCGCTTGAAGGAAGTCCCTGCGGACGTTCCCGTATCCGAAGCGGAGGATATGGTTCGCGAAATCCTCGCGAGACTCTATGACATGCACGAGACGACGGCGCAGGAAATCCGCCATGCGTGTCTCGCTACAATGGCGTGCCGAGCAGCCATCAAGTCGGGCGACGAGCTGAATTTTCGCCAGATGCAGATCGTCTTGGAGGAGCTTTCGCAGACGGCGCGTCCCTATACATGCCCGCATGGACGCCCGACCATCTTGAAGTTCAGCAGTGAAGAATTGGCGAAGATGTTCAAACGGACGTGAGGTGCAGGATGGAAGAGAAGAACTTGGCGATTGTCACGACGGGCTACAAGAGCCGCCCGGCGGACTGCCTGCTCGCCCAAGAGACTGCAGAGCGGCTGGGAATCCCCTTCGTCAAGCGCAGGCATATATCGTATGAGGACTTGCGGGTGCAGTACGGAGCGCTCTTCGTGCTCGTGGTGAAGAAGGGCGGTCTGCGTCTGGAAACGTCCGATGGCGAATTGTTTTTCCATCCCAATATGGCGCATGTGCGTGTCAGGGAACTGGGGCGCGGGCAAAAGGATCATATGGTGGAAGCGATGGGAATCGGCGAGGGGGACACGGTGCTTGACTGTACGCTCGGCCTCGGCGCCGATTCCATCACGGCGAGCTTCATTGCAGGGGAGCGCGGCAAGGTGACGGCGCTTGAGAAAAGCCCGTTGATTTATGAGATTGTGCGCCATGGACTCGCGCACTTCTCGGCAGGAAATTACGATCTGCACGCCGCCATGCGTCGAGTTGAGGTGCGGCGGGCAGATTATGAGGATTTTCTGCGAACGCTTCCCGATGATTCTTATGATGTCGTCTACTTCGACCCGATGTTCCGGCATCCTCTGAAGGACAGCGTGCAGCTCGCACCGCTGCGCCTTCTGGCGGAATCCGCACCCGTCTCCCTTTCCGCCGTAGCCGAAGCGTGCCGCGTGGCGAGACGGCGCGTCGTGCTGAAGGAAAACAGCCGCAGTCTGGAATTCGCACGCCTGGGCTTTTCCCATATTGCAGGGGGAAAATACAGTCCCGTTCACTACGGCGTGCTCAATGTGTAGCGGAGAGTTTATCCATCCTGCCGTAACTTCCGTTTCTTTTCTTCTCACGCGTCTTGTGCTATGATAGGAAGGAGCTTTCGGCAGAATGAAAGGCTCTCGCTATGCGAAAGGATATACTTTATGAAAATCATAGATGCGCACCTGCACTTTTGCAAGGAAGATTACTTTGATGAGATCGCCCTTGCTGCAGGGCATGAAAATACAGCAGAGCATCTGGAGGACGCCTATCAGCGTCTCGGCGTCGTGCATGGCGTTGTCATGGGGAACACGAGCCTTGAGCCAAAGGAGCATAACTACCCGGCTTTTCTCAGCTATTGCATCGGTCTTGACACCTTGGGCGAGGAGCGCTCGCCAGAGGAGCAGATTGCGCTCGTCGAGGAAAACCTCAAGCGCAGGCAATGCGTCGGCATCAAGCTCTATCCTGGCTATCGCCATTTCTACGTTTACGAAGAAGCTCTCGCACCGTTTTATGCGCTGGCAGAAAAGTACGACAAACCCGTCGCCATCCATACGGGTCTGACAGCTTCCACGGACGGCCTTTTAAAATACAGTCATCCGCTCGTGCTCGATGAGGCTGCCGTGCGCTGGCCGCGCGTGCAGTTCATCATGTGCCACTTTGGCAACCCGTGGCTCTTGGACGCCGTGGGCGTCGTGGAGAAGAACCCCAACGTCGCGGTGGACTTTTCGGGGCTTTTGGAGGGAAAGATCGTTGACGTCGAGCGATTCTATCGAAAGAAGCAAGGGTATATGCGCATGCTGACGGATTGGTTGGAATACCTCGACTGCTATGACCGCATCATGTTCGGTACGGACTGGCCCTTGGCGAATTTGGAGGATTACATACGATTCATGAAAGAGATCGTTCCCGAGGAAGAGTGGGAAAAGGTATTCTTTTCCGCTGCAAATCGCATCTATGGGCTGGGTCTGTCGTGAGGTGCGAGGGTCGGTGTTTTCAGAATCATAGCTTTTGGAGGAAATGAGGCATGTCGTTGTTGGAAATAAAGAAGGCGGGAGCGCCTGTCTTGAAGGAAATCTGCGCTCCCGTGGAACGTGTCGATGCAAGGCTCAGGAAACTGCTCGATGACATGGCGGAAACGATGTACGAGGCGAACGGCATCGGCATCGCTGCGCCGCAGGTGGGTGAGGCTCTGCGCATGGTTGTCATCGATATAGGCGATGGAATCATCGAGCTCGTCAATCCGAAGATCACGTTTCGTGAGGGAAGCGAAACGGATTCGGAAGGCTGCCTGAGCGTGCCCGGAATTTTCGGCGAGGTCGAGCGCGCGGCGAAGGTCAAGGTCGAGTTTCTTGACCGGCGCGGCAAGCGCAAGCATATTACGGCGAAGGGGCTTTTGGCGCGCTGCATCCAGCATGAACTTGACCATCTGGAAGGCGTGCTCTTCATCGACGTGGCGCAGAGCCTGCGCAAGGAAGAGGAGCAAAAGTCATGAAGCGCTTTCGTGTGATTTTCATGGGAACTCCCGATTTCGCCGTGCCGTGTCTCGCGCGTCTCGTGGAGATTTCCGATGTCGTTGCCGTCGTGACGCAGCCGGACAGACCCAAGGGGCGCGGGCAGAAGCTTCTGCCGCCGCCCGTCAAGGTGTTCGCTCAGGAACATGGCATCGCGGTCTATCAGCCGGTGCGCGTCAAAGCGACGGATTTCGTCGACGTCCTGCGCGGACTCGCGCCGGATCTCATCGTCGTCGTCGCCTTCGGGCAGATCTTGTCGAAGGAGATTCTTTCTCTGCCTCCCTTGGGCTGCATCAACGTCCACGCTTCGCTCCTGCCGCGCTATCGCGGTGCGGCGCCGATGCAGTGGGCGATTGTGCGCGGAGAGAAGGAGACGGGCGTCACGACGATGTTCATGGACGAAGGTCTTGATACGGGTGATATGCTCGTGCGGGAAACGCTGCCGATCACGCAGGCGATGACGGCAGCCGAACTGCACGATGCGATGATGAAGCTCGGTGCGGATGTCTTGGAAAAGACACTTTTTTCCTTGTCGGAGGGAACACTCAAGCGCACGCCGCAGGATGATGCGCTTTCCACTTATGCGCCGCTTCTCGACAAGGAGGTGGGGCGCATCGACTGGAAGAAACCGGCGCAGGAGATTCATGATCTCGTGCGTGGCCTGAACTCGTGGCCAGGCGCCTACACGATGCTGGCGGGGCAGAAGTTCACAATCTGGCGCACGCGCCTTGCCGAAGGCACGGCAGAACCCGGCGAAATCGTTTCCGTGACGAAGCAGGGACTTCTCGTCGGCACGGGCGAGGGGGTGCTGGAAATACTGGAAGTGCAGGCGCCGAGCAAGAAGAAGATGGCGGCGGGCGACTATGTGCGCGGCCACGGGCTGCAGCTGCCCGCACACTTCGATTTCGATGCAGAATGACGCATCTGCGTTGAGGAAAGGAGGGAATCGTTTTGACATCTGTGATACCGGGGCTTGAGCGCCCGCACAAGAGACTCTTCATGGCGCTTCTGTCACTGAGCTTCCTCTGCATGACGTTTCTCGCCTATGCTGTCTGGCGCGTGAGCTACCTCGGTCTGCTCGAAATCAATGCCTATCTGCCGCTCGTGCTCGGTATCTTCTTCGCGAGCGTCGTATTTCTCACGGGTTTCGGCATCTTGAGCATGGTCGGAGCGATTCTCGGACTGCCGTTTCTGCATATTTTTCAGAAGCAGTCGTACACGCTGATCAATCTGCTCTTTCCTGTAGCCATCATGATCGGCAAGGTGTTCGGCTTCAACCGGCGACGCATCGAACGCTCCTTCATCGAGGTCAGCAACCAGATCATCCACCATCGCGGCATTAAGGTGCATGCGAACGAGCTTCTCGTCGTCACGCCGCATTGCCTGCAGCTTGCGACGTGCCCGCACAAGATTACGCGCGACCCGCACAACTGCAAGCGCTGCGGTGGCTGCGACGTCGGCGCTCTCGTGAATCTTGCCGATGAGATGGGCTTCCATTTCTTCATCGTGACGGGCGGCACGCTCGCGCGCCAGACGGTCAAGAAGATTCGCCCGAAGGCGGTCATGGCGATTGCCTGCGAACGCGATTTGACGAGCGGCATACAGGACGTTTACCCTCTTCCGGCCGTCGGCGTTCTGAACATACGGCCGAACGGCCCGTGCTTCAATACGCACGTCGATATTGAGAAGGTGCGTGAGGAAATCAAGAAATTCTTGATTGACGACGATGCGGCGAAGAAGGAGAAGAATGTGCCCAAAGACGAAGGTGACGGGCAAAAATGAGGAGGAGCTATGGACAAGGCGCGGGAGACGGCGCTCAAGGCGCTTCATGAAGTGAATGAAAAGGGCGCTTATGCCAATGTGGCATTGGCGCGGTCTTTGCGTGCCGCGAAACTCTCCGAAGTGGATCGCCGATTTGCAACGGAACTGGTCTACGGCGCGGCGAAGGCGGGCGGTACGCTCGATTGGATTCTGCGGCGCTACTTGAATCGTCCGCTTTCCAAGATCCCGCCCATGGTGCGGGATATTTTGCGTTTGGGCATATACCAGCTTTTTTTCCTTGCGCGCGTGCCTGCCTCCGCCGCCTGCAATACGGCGGTGGAGATGACGAAGCGCTGCAGCCATGCGGGCACGGTGAAGTTTGTCAACGCCGTTCTGCGCACGGCGGCTCGTGAACCGGAAAAAGCCACATTCCCGGCGGGCAAGGCGCATGAAGCGGAAAATCTCGCCCTGTCCCTGCAGCATCCCGAGTGGCTCGTGCGGCGTTGGATCGGGCAGTTCGGCTATGAAGAGGCAAGGGCGCTCTGCGAATTTGACAATGCGCAGGCGACGCTTTCCCTGCGTACGAACACCTTGAAGATTACGCGGGACAAGCTCCTCGAACGCCTCTCGCAAGAGGGCGTGGAGGCGGAGCCTTCCGCTTGGACGCCCGAAGGAATCCTCTGCCTTCGCCACGGCTCTCTCGACGCTCTGGAATCCTTGCAGCAGGGGCTTTTTCAGGTGCAGGATGAAAGTTCGATGCTCGTGGCGCATGTCCTCGCGCCCGAGCCGGGTGAATTCGTGCTCGACGTCTGCAGTGCGCCGGGCGGCAAGACGACGCATATCGCCGCCTCTATGGGCGACCGTGGACGCATCGTCGCACTCGACGTGCATGAGCACAAGATGCGCCGCGTTGCGGAAAACTGCGAGCGGCTCGGCATCAAGTCGGTGGAGACTCTGCTCCTCGATGCGCGCGAGGCGGGGAGGCGCTTTCCGCGCCAAGCCGACCGCGTGCTCATCGATGCGCCTTGCTCGGGACTCGGCGTCCTGCGGCGAAAGCCCGATGCGCGTTGGCGAAAGCGGCCGGACGACCTCGCCGCTCTCGCACGATTGCAGCGGGAAATTCTCAGCTCTGCTGCGGAAGCCGTGAAAAGCGGCGGCGTGCTCGTCTACAGCACATGCACGATCGAGCGCGAGGAAAATGAAGCCGTCGTGGAGGACTTTCTCGCGCGGCACGAAGAGTTCAGCTTGGAGAATGCAGGAGAACTCCTGCCGCTGAAAAAGCGCCCCGAGCGGATGCTGCAGCTTTATCCGCAGCGAGACGGCACGGACGGCTTCTTCATCGCCCGCATGAGAAGAAGGTGAATGCATGAAGAACATTTTCGGCATGACGCTCGAAGCGATGCAGGAGGATTTCGCTGCCCTGCGCTTGGAAAAATACCGCGCGAGGCAGGTGGCGGAATGGCTCTACAAGAAATGTGCGAAGCGTTTTTCCGACATGACGAATCTGCCGAAGTCCCTGCGCACGGAACTTGAGACGAGGTACACGATCGACACGCCTCTTTTGCGCGCGAGGCTCGATGCCGCCGACGGCAGGACGAGCAAGTTCCTGCTCGCCTTTTCCGACGGCGCGGCTGTGGAAGCCGTGCTCATGCGTCAACCTTACGGCAACAGTATATGCATATCGACGCAGGCGGGTTGCAATATGGGCTGCTCCTTCTGCGCATCGACCTTGCACGGATTGGCGCGTGATCTGACGGCGGGGGAAATGCTCGCCGAGGTTCTCTTCATCGAGGAAATGCTGAGATCGCAGGGCGGGAAGGTCGACACCATGGTCTTGATGGGATCGGGAGAGCCTTTGATGAACTATGAAAATGTCGTGGATTTCCTGCGCCTACTGCATGAAGAATACGTGCTGAACATCAGCTATCGCAGCATCACGCTGTCCACTTCTGGCATCGTTCCCGCTATAGACCGTCTTGCTGAAGAGGGTATGCCTCTGACGCTTTCCATCTCGCTCCATGCGCCGCGTGAGGAACTTCGTTCCGAACTCATGCCGATCAATCGCAAGTATCCATTGTCGGACGTCGTCGCGGCAGGAAAACGCTATGCGGAAAAGACGGGGCGGCGCGTCACATACGAGTACATCCTCATCCGCGACGTGAACGACGGCGAGCGGGAGGCTCGGGAATTGGCCGAACTTCTCGAAGGACAGCTTGCAAGCGTCAACCTCATTCCTATCAATCCCGTGAAGGAGCGGGGCTTCGAGCGGCCATCCGAGGAGCGCACTGCAGCTTTCTGTCGTGCGCTCACGCGCCGTCACATCACGGCCACGGTACGTCGGGAGATGGGAGCTGACATACAGGCGGCCTGCGGACAACTGCGCAACCGTCACATGTCCGAGAGTGAAGAGAAGCAATAGATTGTGAGGGATTCCATGGCTTTTACCAAATGGGAAACATTTTTGGAAAATCATATCGAAGGATTCTTCAATAAGAAGTTTGGCAGCGCCCTTGAACCGATCGAGGTGGAGAAGAAGCTCGAAAAAGAAATCGCGAACGCGAAGCGGCGGGCGAAAAAAGGGAAGAAAGAATGGATCTTGCCCAATGCCTATACGATCCTTATGAACGAGGAAGATTGCCACCACCTTTCGTCACAGCGTTTCCTTGATGATCTTCACATCTTGGCGGAGAAAAAAGTCATCCTGCTCGATGCCTTCATGGATGGGAAACTTGCCATCAACATCCAGAAGGATGCGGAACTTTCTCTCGGCCTGTGCCGCGTGAAGGCGTCATATTCTGACATGGTGCAGCGCGTGGCGCAGGCGGTAAAGGAGCAGCACACGATCGTCCTGCAGAGGCCGTCTTTCCAAGCGCCGCTCGATTTGCCGACGGAGTACAAGATCGCTTCGCTCACGGTTGTGGAAGGGGCGGATCTCGATTCTTACCTCGCGTTCGGCGAGAAAAAGATCTTTCTCGGCAGACGTGAACGAAGCGATTTCATTTTAACCGATCCCAACGCTTCGCGCGTCCATGCCTCCATCCGCTATGAAAGGCATCGCCATTTCCTGCAGGATGAGGACAGTACGAACGGCACGCTTCTCAACGGACGTCCCGTGCTCGAATCATGGCTGCGACATGGTGATGAAATTCAGATTGGAAATTCCGTCCTGCGCTATGAGGTGATATGATTGCCGGGTTCAGATCTTTTGCTGCGCGTTCTGAGCGTAGCTTTTCAATACGGCGTCCTGCTGCTGCTCTTTCGTTTTATCGCACGTCTGGCACAGGCGATGTTTGAAGACGCCAAGGCTTTGCGGCAGGAAATAAAGCCGCGTGAAATATTGCCTGACGAAGCCGTGCTTAGCGTCGTGGAGGCGGGCGATGAAACGCTTTTGGGCAAGCGCTTCGCCTTCACGCAGGGACTGACGATCGGGCGCAGTGCCGACAACGACATCCGCATTCCCGATTCCTTCGTATCGCATCGTCATGCTGTCGTACGTCTTGTAAACAATCAGTATGTCATCGAGGACATGGGCAGCATGAACCACACGTATCTGAACGATGCGATCCTGCAGGGAAAGGCTTATCTGAAGCCGGGGGATCTCATACGCATCGGCTTTGTGACACTGAGGTTTGAGAGGTGATTTTTTTGAAAGTCTCGAAAGCGACGGACAGGGGAAAGGTGCGCGAGAGCAACGAGGATGCATGCGCCTTCATACCGCCTGATACGTATGTCGTGGCGGACGGCATGGGGGGATATGCCGCAGGAGAAGTGGCGAGCGCGATGCTCGTCGATGTATTCGCTGAGATGTTTTCCGATGCTGTGCATGAATGCGGCGAGAAAGCTTTGCTTCACGCCGTACAGGCAGCGAACAGAAAGATTCTCTGTGCAGCGGCGGCGAGTGAAGCCCGAAAGGGCATGGGGACGACGGTCGTCGCCTTGCAGTATAGGGAAAATGCGGCGTATTGGGCGCATGTGGGCGACAGCCGCCTGTATCTTCTGCGAAAGGGTGTGCTCAGGCGGCTCACGCGCGACCATTCTTTCGTACAGGATCTCGTCGAGCGAGGCTCCATCACGGAAGAGGAGGCGAGGAATCATCCGAAAAAGAATCTTCTGACGCGTGCGGTCGGCGTGGAAGAAAAACTCGTCGTCGATACGGGAAGCTTCACGATCGAGGAGGGCGACATCTTTCTCCTGTGCTCGGACGGATTGACGAATATGGTTGGAGAAGCCGCCATTCGCGAGACTCTGCAGGGAGAGTCTGCGGATAAGGCACGGACTCTCGTCGAGCTGGCGCTTCTGGCAGGAGGACTCGACAATATCACAGCCATCGTGGTGGAATGCGATGAAAGAGGCTAAGCTGCACCTGCTGCTGCCTCCGCTCGGCATCCTGTTGCTGGGCACGGGCGTACTGCTTCTTGCACATCGTCTGACGGCGGACCTTTTGCTGCTGCCCTGGCTTGCGGCCGTCATCGTCGGTGCATTCTTCACGCAGTTTATTTTGGGCAGACGAGATGGAACGGACTTGACGCTTTTCCCTGCGGTCATGCTGCTCGCAAGTCTCGGCCTCATCATGATCGGACGCTTGAAGCCCGCGCTCTTTTTGACACAGCTGCGCTGGCTGCTGCTCGGTCTGATCGTTTATCTTGTCCTCGTCTTTCTTGGAGAGAGGTTTCTTCGCCTCCTTTCCTATCCGTATCTTCTGGGCGTATTCTGCCTTCTGCTCCTGTGCTCGGCGCTCTTTTTCGGCACGGAGATCGGCGGCAGCCGCAACTGGATCGTCTTTGGCCCTTTCGCCGTGCAGCCTTCGGAATTTGGCAAGATCGTCATCATCATGTTTCTTGCCGCCTATCTGACGGAGCATCGGGAGGTATTGACGCTGCCCAGGCACAGGTTCCTTTGGCTGAAGCTGCCCGTGCTTCGCTTCATTGCACCGCTCCTTTTCATCTGGGGCATCGCCATCTTGATGTTCGTCGTGCAGCGCGATCTCGGTTCGGCTCTGCTCTTTTTTGGCATAGCTGTTTCCATGACGTATATGGCTACGGGTCGAAAATCTTATGTGGCGCTTGCCTTCGCGTTCTTTCTGGGCGCAGCCGCGCTCAGTTACTCATTCTTTTCCCATGTGCGCGTGCGTTTCAACATCTGGCTCGATCCTTGGAGCGATCCTTCGGGCAGCGCCTATCAAGTCGTTCAGTCCCTCTTTGCGCTCGGCTCGGGCGGCGTTTGGGGCGCGGGTTTTGCACACGGTCATCCCAATTTGATTCCCGAGGTGCATACGGATTTTATTTTTGCGGCGATTGCGGAAGAACTGGGGTTGCTCGGCTCCTTGGGCGTCATGCTCGTCTTTGCCCTGTTTTTTTATCGTGCCATACGCATAGCGCTCGCCTGCCGGGAAGAGACGCGCATTCTGCTTGCCGCTGGCATCGCGGTCGTATTTCTCCTGCAGGCCTTCATCATCATCGCAGGCGTGACGAAATTCTTGCCGCTGACGGGCATCACGCTTCCCTTTGTAAGCTACGGGGGCAGTTCCATGATCGCCAGCTTCATGCTGCTCGGCATTTTGACCGTGCTTTCCAAAAAGGAGAATCGACATGGTTGAGCGAAATAATACAAGGTATATCCTGCGCACAGCCATCATCCTGCTCCTGGCATTCTCCTGCCTGGCGCTTTATGTCGTCTATCTGCAGGTCTGGGAAGCGGATCGGCTCGCAGAGCATCCGCTGAATCGCCGCGCAGCTCTCGCCGAGGACAGCGTGCTGCGCGGCAGCATCCTTGATCGAAAGGGTGAAGTTCTCGCGCTCAGCCCGAACGTAGGAGAGAGACGCTATCCTTACGGGCGGATCATGGCGCCGGTCACAGGCTATCTTGATGATACGATCGGCAGCACGGGCATCGAGGCTTATAAGGGGGCAGAGCTTTCCGGACACAGCCGACTTCTCGGGCGACTGGGGCCGCTCGCGCAGATTTTCTCTTCCGCACGCGGCGACGACGTCTATCTGACACTCGATGCCGCACTGCAGGAAACGGCATACGAGGCGCTGGGAGAACGGCGCGGGGCTGTCGTCATGCTCGATGCGGAAAGCGGGGCGGTTCTCGTGCTCGCATCGCGTCCCTCGTTCGATCCGTCCGATATTCAAGCGCAGTGGGACAGCCTGAGGCAGGACAAGGAAAGTCCGCTCGTAAACCGTGCGCTGCAAGGTCTTTATCCGCCTGGATCGACCATCAAGCCATTGATTCTCGATGCGGCGTTGGAAAACGGCGTCACCAACAGCAAGGAGGTCTTTGACTGCACGGGGGCGCTCAAAGTGGGGGATTCGGTCATCCACGAGAGCCACGGCGCTGTGCACGGCAGGATCGATGTGGAGCACGCCTTGATCGAGTCCTGCAACACAACGTTCGGTTCGCTTGCGCTGCGCCTGGGCGGCAAGAAACTGGCGGACGCCTTCCGGCGCTTCGGTTTCGAGGAGACGGCGCAGGGCGAATTGGCGGAGGCGGCAGCGCATCTGCCCGACTTCGCTTCCCTCGGTCAAGGAGATACGGCGCAGATCGGCATCGGGCAGAGTACGCTTCTCGTCACGCCGCTGCACATGGCGCTGCTCGCCGCAGCGTTTGCAAATGACGGCGTCGTAATGAAGCCCTACATGGTCGAACGTGTCGTGACGCCCAACGGCATCACACTCGAACAGCATCGAAGCGAGAAGTGGTTCGAGGCTACGACGGCGGCGCGCGCCTCCTTGATTCATGGATTCATGGAGGAGGTCGTGCAGGAAGGCACGGGCACGGCGGCGGCACTCCGTGGCGTGCGCGTAGCGGGCAAGACGGGCACGGCGGAAAATTCGGGCGAGGATCATGCGTGGTTCATCGGCTCGGCGGAAATAAAAGGTCGAAAGACAGCTTTTGCCATCCTTGTGGAAAACAGCGGCGGAGGCGGCACAGAAGCTGCACCAATCGCACGGAAGCTGTTGGAAAAGTTGCAAGATGATTAGGAGGCAGTGCCATGGAACAACGCATTTTAGGCAATCGCTATGAGCTTGTGGAGCTTGTTGGAAGCGGCGGCATGGCTGATGTATATAAGGCGCACGATAAACTGCTCGATCGAACGGTCGCGGTCAAGGTGCTGCACGCCCAATTCGCGAGTGACGCCGAGTTTGTAGCACGCTTTCAAGCTGAAGCGCAGGGAGCCGCGAAGATGTCGCATCCCAACATCGTCAATATCTACGATGTCGGGCAGGAGGGAAACGCCCACTACATCGTTATGGAATACGTTTCGGGGCAGACCCTGCGCGAAGAGCTTGATGCGGGCGGACGCCTGCCCGTTGCCACGGCGCTCGCCATTGCGCGTCAGATTGCTGAGGCTCTGCACCATGCGCACAAGAACGGTCTTGTCCACTGCGACATCAAGCCGCACAACATCCTCGTGATGGAGGACGGGCGCATCAAGGTCGCCGATTTCGGCATCGCTCGTGCCGTGAGCTCGGTCACGTCGACGTATACAGGCAACATCGTTGGCTCCGTCCATTATTTTTCGCCTGAGCAGGCGAAGGGCGCTTCGATCACGCCGAAGTCGGATGTCTATTCCCTCGGCGTCGTTCTCTATGAAATGCTCACGGGCGAGCTGCCCTTCACGGGCGAAACCCCTGTCGGCATCGCCTTGAAGCATTTGCAGGAAGAGCCTCTTTCCGTCTGCGCCATCGACCCGTCGATTCCGCCCTTCGTCGAGGCTCTCGTTGCGGAATTGATGGCAAAGGATCCGAGCCGGCGTCCCGACAGCGAGACCGTCGTGCGTCAGATCGTGCAGGATGAGGCGATGCTTGGCGGCTCGGCATCGCCGCTGCTCGATCCCTATGCGACGCAGGTATTGCCGCGCGTGCGCGAGGCCGAGGTCGATTCATCTCTTTTGTCAAGACACGGGCAGGAAGAGCGGCCGTCCGTCCATGTTCCGGATGTCGGACATGGTGGTACAGCGAAGAAGGCGTACCGCTCCAAGGCCTTTCTTTTCGTCCTGTTCCTCGTATTGTTCTTTGGCTTTTTTGCCGGCGCATTCCTTTCCTATGGAAAGTTTTGGAGCGGTGCGGAAGTCGTCGTTCCCGATGTGACGGGACAGACGCTGGCCGTCGCCAAGCAGAAGCTGGAGGACAAGAAACTGCGCGTGGACATCGCGGAGATGTATGATTCCAATATACCGGCAGGGCAGGTCGTCAAGCAAGATCCCGAGGGAGGCTCGAAGGTCAAGGAAGAGCGCCTCGTGACCATCTACGTGAGCAAGGGCGGTGAGGAGGTCAGTATGCCGGAACTCAAGGGGATGCAGAAGTCAGCGGCGGAGAGCAAGCTGACCGGAGCGGGCCTGAAACTCGGCGTCGTGACGGAAGAGTTCTCCTCACAGCCTGCGGGGAGCGTCATCGGACAAGACCCGCGTGCGGGATCGAAGATCAGCAAGGGGCAGGTCGTCGACCTCGTGATCAGCAAGGGCGAGCGTCCGCGCAAGGTTTCCGTGCCGAGCGTTGTTGGCGGCGCGGAATCAAGCGCCAAGGAAGCAATCAAGAACCGCGGACTTCATGTAGGCTCCGTCACGAAGGAAGCGAGTTCGCAGGCGGCAGGCACGGTCGTGCGTCAGAGCCCGGCGGCAGGCAGCGAGGTGGAAGAAGGTACGGCGGTCGACCTTGTGCTTGCCGCCGAAACGGAAAAGAAGTCTTCGAAGACGAAGGAGCGCGCGTCGGACGACAATGCAGGCGACAAGACGCCGAGCAAGGACGCAAGCGGCGGCAAGTCGAACCGCTAGCAAGTAGGAGAGGAGGACGGTTTGTTGCAGGGAAAAGTGCTCAGAGCGCAAAACAGTTTCTTCTACGTGGCGACACGAGAGGGGCTTGTAGAGGCGAAGCTGCGAGGTCGCCTGAAAAAGGAGCGCATTGCCGTCGTGCCGGGCGATGACGTGGAGCTTGAGCTTACAGAAGGCGGCGCGGGCGTCATCGAGCGGCGCTGTGAGCGAAAGAGCCTTTTACGCCGCCCGTTGGTCGCCAATATCGATCAGGTCGTCCTCGTCTTCGCCGCGCGCGAGCCGGATATCAATCCCGTGCTCATCGACCGTTTTCTCGTGCTCGCCGAGTGGTCGAAGATCGAACGCATCATCCTCTGCATCAACAAGATGGATTTGCTGAATGGTGATGAGGCGGAGATTCCTGCACTCGCCGCGCTCTATCGTGAAATCGGCTATCCCGTATGCCTGCTGTCCACTGTTACAGGGGAAGGCGTGGCAGACATGCAGTCTCTTGTCGAGGGAAAGACGAGCGTGTTTGCCGGCTCATCGGGTGTGGGAAAATCCTCTCTCTTGAACTGCCTCGCGCCAGGCATCGCCCTTTCTACGGGCGCTGTCAGCGAGAAGATCAAGCGCGGCAGGCATACGACGCGAACGGCGCAGCTTCTGCCGTTCGCCGGAGGATTCCTCGTCGATACGCCGGGTTTCAGCGCTACGGAGCTTGCCGAGATCGAGCCTTGTGCGCTCCCGGGGCTTTTCCCTGAATTTCGCTCCTTTTTCGGCGCTTGCCGATTTCAGCCCTGCACGCACAGCCACGAGCCGGACTGCGCTGTCAAGGAAGCCGTGCAGGCGGGAAAGATTGCAGACTCGCGCTACGCCTCCTATTTGGAAATGCTGCAGCAGAGTGTACAGAGAAAGAAGGCATATCGATGATTCAAGTGGCGCCGTCGATTCTCTCGGCGGATTTCGCGCATCTTGCCGATGAGGTGCAGCGCATTGAAACTGCCGGGGCGGAGTACGTCCATATCGATGTCATGGACGGCGCTTTTGTGCCGAACATCACGTTGGGCGCTCCCGTCGTGAAGTCGCTTCGCAAATGCTCTGCGGCGGTTTTTGATGTGCATCTGATGGTCGAGCGTCCGGAAGCGCAGATCGCTTCCTTCGCCGAGGCTGGTGCGGACGTCATCACCTTTCATATCGAGGCGGTGCGTCATGCCCATCGCCTCGTACAGGAGATCAAATCTCTCGGCTGCAGGGCGGGCATCGCGCTCAATCCTGCGACGCCGCTCGTCATGCTCGAAGAACTTATGGCAGATATCGACATGGCGCTCATCATGACGGTCAATCCAGGTTTCGGCGGACAGAAGTTCATTCCGTCGATGCTCGAAAAAATCGCGCTTCTGCGTCATACGGCAGAAGAAAATGATTTCGCTCTCGACATCGAGGTCGATGGTGGCATCAATGCCGAGACAGCGCCGCTCGTGAGAGAGGCGGGGGCGAACATCCTCGTCGCAGGCTCTGCCGTCTATGGGGCGAGCGATATAGAAAAAGCGATTCAGGCGATTCGTGGCTGAGGAGGAGGAAACGCGAATGGAAAAGGCGGTAGTGCTGCTTTCGGGCGGACTTGATTCGACGACCTGCATGGCCGTCGCAAAGGAGCAGGGGAAAGAACTTTATCCCATCAGCTTCGACTATCATCAGCGTCACAGCATCGAGCTGGAAGGCGCGAAGAAGATTGCAGCTTTTTACAAAGTGAAGCGTCATCTGATCATCGAGACGAACATGGAAGCGATCGGCGGCTCGGCGCTGACGGACGACAGCATCGCCGTGCCCGAGGGCGACGTTTCGCGCACGTCTGTTCCCGTGACCTACGTGCCTGCAAGAAATCTGATATTCTTGAGCTATGCGCTCGGCTATGCCGAAACCATCGGCGCGCGCTCCGTCTACATCGGCGTCAACAGCGTCGACTATTCGGGCTATCCCGACTGCCGTCCCGAATTTATCCGGCATTTTCAGGCCGTCGCGGACTACTCGACGGAAGCGGCCTCCGAAGGAAAGCGCATCGAGATCGTCACGCCCCTGCAGAATTTGTCCAAAGCCGATATCGTGCGCTTGGCGATGCGTCTTGCCGTGCCGTTGGAGCTTACGCACAGCTGCTATAACGGCGGCGCAAAGGCTTGCGGCGTCTGCGACAGCTGCAAACTGCGCCTGCAGGGCTTCGCGGCTGCCGGCATAAAAGATCCGATCGAGTATGAAAGACGCTGATGAAACGATGATGAAGGACATACAGAAAAGCGCGGATATGCGCGGCATCGACATACAGCATGTCGGCATCAAGGACGCCCGTCTGCCGTTTCGCATCAAGACGAAGGCGGGCGATTTCCAGCAAGTCACAGCGCGCATCCTCTTTACGGTTTCCCTTCCCAAGGAGTACAAGGGCACGCACATGAGCCGCTTCCTGGAAATTTTGCAGCAGTGGTGCGACAAGCCCGTAGCGGAAGAAGAGATGGAAGCCATGCTGCAGGAGGCGCTTCATCGTCTTGAAGCGGAGACGGCGAAGCTGCGCCTTTCCTTCAAGTATTTCATTGAGAAGGAAGCGCCGGCGAGCGGCAAGAAATCCGTGCTCGACCTCGATTGCTTCTTCGAGGGCGAAAAGCGTGCGGGCGAGGCGATGTCGTTCCGTCTCGGCGTCACCGTGCCTGCGACATCCCTCTGCCCGTGCAGCAAGGCGATTTCGCGCTACGGTGCGCACAATCAGAGAAGTCTGCTGCAAGCAGTCGTCGAGTTCAAGCCGCCCGCGTCGTGCATCTTCATCGAGGATCTCGCCGCGCTCATGGAAGAGCAGGCGTCGTGCCCGATCTATCCGCTGCTGAAGCGTGAAGATGAGAAGTATGTGACGGAAAAAGCATACGAGCAGCCAAAGTTTGTCGAGGACATCCTGCGCGACCTCGTGCTCGCCCTGCGTCCCTTGCCCGGACTCTTTTGGTTCTCGCTTTCCTGCGAGAATTTTGAGTCGATTCACAATCACAGCGCCTATGCGAACCACGAAGAATATGTGAATTGCGAGGCGCGGACAGCCGGCAAAGAGCAATGAGTTGAGAAACTGCGTCAGGCCGCTCTGAGGAGGTGTCAAATGAAGGTGTTCTGCAAGCGTTTCATCGTACCGCTGCTGCTCGTTTTCTTCATCTCGGGCGCCGTCATCTATTCGACGGTCGACATTCATACGTTGAAAAATCTCACAGCGTTCCAGCCGTGGTCCATCGCCCTTGCGCTCCTCTGCGTGAGCCTTGGTCTGACGCTTGACGGCACGCGCCTCATGCACCTCGTGAAGATCTCGGGCGAGCACATCACGCTGGGACAGGCGGTGCAGGTGGTCTTCGGCAACTACTTCCTCGCGCTCCTGACGCCGGGGGCAACGGGCGGCGCTGTGGCGCAGCTCATGTTCCTGCGTCATGCAGGCGTACCGGCGGGCAAGGCGACGGTGCTTGTCATCGTGCGAACCCTCGTGTCCATCCTCTTCCTTATATGCTGCATGCCGTTCATTTTCCTGCACGACGCAGGCATCCTGCCCGGCGTGGACAATCATACGCTGATGCTCGTCTCTGTCATCGCCTTCGTCATCATCGCACTCATCGCGCTTGCCTTTCGCGCGAATGCGTTCGACTATATCGTCCTGCGCCTGACGAAGCGACTGAGCGCGAAGCGCAGCAAAAAGCTGCTCTCTTTCTATCGTGATCTCAAGATGGGTGTGCATCTCCTCGCGTCCTCGCCCAAGAGCATGCTTCGCATCTTTTTTGAATCAGGCTTAAGTCTCATGTTCATCTATGCCATCGTTCCGTGTCTTCTTTTGGGACTCGGCGTGACAGAGGCCGATTGGTACACGGTCATGGGGCGCATGATTTTCCTCAACATGCTGCTCTACTTCACGCCGACGCCCGGCGGCTCCGGCATTGCGGAGGGCGGATTCGTCCTGCTCTTTGCCGATTCCGTACCGGCAGGCACCGTCGGCATCCTCGCCGTCTGCTGGCGGCTCATCGCCGAGTACATCCCGTTCTTCATCGGTCTTTACTACACGCTCAAGGTATTTGGCAGAGATTTTATGCATCGCCAGATGGAGCAGCAGGAGGATGGCTGAGCGTACAGGTATATCGCAAGGAGAAATAATGTTTTTTAAAGAAAATTTTTTCGTGCGCTTGCCATGATAGGAACTTTGCTATATAATTACCGATAGTAATTGTTTTCTCAAAAATTCATACAGACGTCATAAGTGTCGCCGATGTATATCGGCGAGCGATGAGAGGAAAATGGGTGAAAGACCCATGCTGTCCCGCAGCTGTAATCGGGGAATTTGTTTCCATGGGAAACGCTGAAATCGCTGTTTCCGATGAAAGTGCTGAATGCATCGGCACTTCCTGACATGTCACTGGGGAAAACCCGGGAAGACGGAAACGAACGATGATCCGAGAGCCAGAAAGCCTGCTTATGATAAGATTCATTGCTTGACTTACGAGAGATAAGGAGATGAATGCCGAGGCGTGTTCCGTTGTTGGGACATTTCTTTGGTGTTTCATATTTTGCGGAAAAGCCGCATGTCTTGTCTTCAGTCGACGGACATGCGGTTTTTTTATGGAAACGCCGAATGCATAGGCGCTTCCTTATAAAGACTGCTTCATGGGATGCTGTTTCCATGGAGTCGGTCGCGAAGGTTTTTATTCATATCATTTTAAGGAGATGAGGTATTGCATTGAAAGGAAAAGAATTGATGCGCCGTTTGTGTCAAATGCTCATCACGCTCTTTGGAGTGACTTTTTTGACATTTGGTCTGACGTATCTAGCCCCTGGAGATCCTGTAGAAATGATTCTGGAGACTGGCGATACGATGGTGTCGCAGGAAACTATCGAGAGAACGCGCCACGAATTAGGACTTGATCGTCCTTTCCATGAGCAGTATTTGCACTGGCTTTCTGGTCTGTTGCATGGAGATATGGGCAAGAGCTACTCGGCGAAGATGCCAGTTGCAGACAAGCTCGCACAGAATCTTTTCGGCACACTGCTTCTTGCAGGAACAGCAACCTTGATGATGCTGATCGTTTCTGTGCCGTGTGGAGTCGTTGCAGCTTTATATCGCAACCGTTGGCCAGACTATTTGATTCGCGGTGTGTCCTTTCTCGGCGTTTCCATGCCGAGCTTTTGGGTTGGATTGCTGCTGCTCTTTGTCTTCGGGTTGAAGTTGGGACTGTTCCCGATTTCGGGAGGTGAGGTCACCTTGGAAGGACTGATTCTTCCGTCTGCAACCCTAGCGATTCTCTTGTCTTCCAAGTATACGCGTCAAGTGCGTACTGCCGTGCTCGAAGAGTTCAGTCAGGATTACGTCGTAGGCGCAAAGGCGCGCGGTTTGTCCACACAGCGTATTTTATGGCATCATGTGCTGCCTAATGCGTTCTTGCCGCTCATCACGCTCTTCGGTTTGGCTCTCGGCTGGCTTTTGGGCGGTGTGGCTATCGTCGAAATCGTCTTTGGTTGGCCAGGCATAGGTCGCTTGGCGGTTCGTGCGATAGAGATGCGAGATTATCCTTTATTGGAGGGCTTCGTGCTTTTGACAGCCATCTTCTACATGGTGGTCAATTTCTTGGTGGATCTATCCTATGTATATCTTGATCCACGCCTAAAGAAGGGGGCGAAGCCATGAGCAAGGATGCAAAACTCCTGCGCTTTTATTCCATCCTGTCAGGATTGATCTTTCTTGGCGCACTTCTGGCACCCTTCGTTTTGACGCAGGATCCTTATGAGTCAATGATGCAACAGGCATTTCTGCCGCCTTCCGCCGAGCATTGGTTCGGAACGGATAAACTCGGGC